>Ga0208940_1000145_pt1 | contig 93412 bp, 80 predicted proteins | sample AD_JPNNA6_MetaG_FD_184445 | JGI IMG/M metagenome (GOLD analysis project Ga0208940, IMG submission 184445) | Active sludge microbial communities of municipal wastewater-treating anaerobic digesters from Japan - AD_JPNNA6_MetaG (SPAdes) (version 2) | ecosystem: Engineered > Bioreactor > Anaerobic... | reverse complement strand
TGGCGTATCGATTCTGATGGATATAAATGAAGAGTGGATGACTGCTAGAAGGTATTTATCTATGGACGTGGAGTGAAATGTGGGACTGCAGGGCTAACCCAAATTACAGAACTTTCGGCACGCTGCCTGGAGGATCACAGACTTTACATGGCCTGAATCCATTCGCACGAGCATCTTGCGGACCGTAGAACCAGATCTCGTTTTGCGGGCTGATCTGAGTGGCCCAATAACACGATGGATAGTGATATTTATATTCTTTAACCGATCCCACAAATTGTCCGCCGCTTAGAGTAGTGGAAGATGAAGGATTAGATCCTGAACTCGTTGGATCATATTCCGAAGGCGTTGTAATGCACGTTGAAGATGTTGTATAATATGCTGATGTTGAGGGCAGTTTGTTGAAAGAGAGCGCCTTTCACATTCATTTTGGGGTCAATTATATCTTGATTTGCCCTTGTCGCCAGCGGTTTAAAGTGCTCAATTTCGGCCGGATAAAATGCTCACCCCCACAGTCTTTGATTTTCGAGCCACCCGCCACCATCGAGCCCAAGCAGCGGGCACGTCGTCGCTGATCGGCGCCAGGCTTCGATCGGGCGGCTTTGCTGCCATCGCAGCTACCTCATGTATTTCCTGACGAATGTGGTTATGAAAGCAGCCCACATGAAGGTTCCAAGGATAGCCTGCACACTAGCTACCAGTTCGCTGTATCCTTCTGGCCGGAATCCGCCATATCCGGGTGTCGCTGAGGTAATGATGCTAAAATAAATAGATTGACCCAGCGTGACGGCATTATTATCGAGTATCGTTCCATTTTGGGATCGGTGGATTTCCTGCAAACCATAGTATATGAGTGCGAAAACGGATACTGCTAGAAGCCACCAAGCAGCTAGCTGGTATGGGCGCACTCCATATCCAAATATCCTTTGAATAAAAATAGCCTCAAATAAATTATATCTTACATACCTATACTTGTCAAATAGGTCTCTCTTGGCATCTGTATTTAGCTCAATGGTGCGTTGGATCGGAAAAGACATTTCCCACTTATCTGCTTCCTCTTCCTGAAGGCGTATCCTTCTTCCTTCCATCTCTCGATAGTAGTAGTTGTCAGCCTCCTCTTTATCGCCAAGGTTTTGCGCCAATTGCTTTGCACGTCTGCATGGGAATTCCTGATCCTGCAATCTGTCGAATCTGGAGCCTCTGAAATCTAAGCGCTCCCCATTGAAGCTACAGCGTTTGAAGTCCGCATCCCCATTGAATATAGACCCGTAAAAATGGGCATCCCCTCTGAACCTTGATCCCATGAAGTCGGCATTATTGCCGAACGCGGATCCGTTGAAGACGGCTTCTCCGTTGAACCTGCAAAATTTGAAGTCGGCATTCACGCTGAATATGGATCTGGAGAAATGGGCATCCCCTCTGAACGTAGACCCGCTGAAGTCGGCATCTCTGTTGAATGTGCATAGTCTGACGATTGTATTTTGGCTGAACGTAGATCCGGAGAAGAGAGCATCCCCGCTAAACCTGGATCGCATGAAGTCGGCAATCTTGCTGAATGTGGATCCGCTGAAGACAGCATAGTCGCTGAACTTGGATCCCATGAAATTGGCATTCTTGCTGAATTTCGATAGTCTGAAATCTGCACTCTTGTCGAATATGGATAACCTGAAAACAGCATCTTCGCTGAACTTGGATCCCATGAAGCTGGCATCTCTGTTGAATGTACATAGTCTGAAGAATGCATACCCGCTGAATATGGTCCCGTAAAAGTGGGCATCCCCTCTGAATCTTGATCCCATGAAGTCGGCATTTCCTCTTAGAATTGAATTACTGAAGTCTAGGTTGCCTTGGATATGTGAATTTGTTATCTCAATCGAGGATCTTATCACTTTTAAATCCTCTAGCAATTCGAGGATTTTTTGCCAATCGGCTCTCTCAACGTGTTCGGTAGGGAGATCCAGCTTTGAGATCTCGAGATCACCCTCGATGACAACACCATCGTATTTCAAAGGCTCGCCCTTCTCGATCTTAGCCAGGATCTCGCTGGCAGGGATCCTGGGCCGGTTATCTTCGGACAATTCCTCCCCTGCGGCCGGACTCGCGCCTTCCATCCTCATGATCTACCTCCTACGGATGTTTAATCGGTGGATTCGGAGAAAAGAGTTTGGGTGATCCTCAAGCATGCAATAGGTGCTTAGGGGGGAATTAAACGGCCTAATGGTGCCAGTGCGGTTAAGAGTGAATATTTCAGCAGGATACAGATGCCCGCTTCTAAGGCTTCTGGTTTTCGAGTCATCCAGCGACAGCAATCCCACAGCGACGGCACGTCGTCGGCGTTTGACCTCTTGTGAACTTGCAAGAGCTTCGCCATAAGTAACCGTCAAGACGGCCGAAGCCAGTTCCACGGCAACATTTATATCAATTTATCGTGTTGATTACTGATATTCGATAGGAGGATTTACAATGAAATGCGATTTAAAGGAATGCTCATCGGATCGCCCTTTGAGAATGGCAGGACTTCTGCTAATTCTTGCTGTAGCTACCGGTCTAGTTTCCGCTGATGGGGCGCTGGCTGAAGGTAATACTACCTACACATTCAAGGATCTCGGTTACAATTCGAAGTCCTTTGTTCAAGGAGAGAGCGCTACTATCTATTTCGATAGCCAATATATAGATGTTGGAGGAACGATTAACCTTCATCTATACAATATGCCTGACAAGACCGGTCGCATCGACCTTGAATTGAATTATTTACCACTCCTGAAAAATGAATATACTGATCAAGGAGATCAATGGAAAAAGATCCAAGTCCCTACTGGAGTGATAAGGAAGGGGACCAATACAATAGTAATAGATTTTGTAGCGGTGTACAGCGAAGGAACAACGCTGCTGGACGACTCAAATATTCAAATAAATACTAATATTGCTGAAAATCAAGGAAATCTTCCTGCTGTGGAAGATTTCCAAGTTTCTTCACCGGGAAATGATAGTGCAAAAGCTAATCTAAAGGGCAATGGACCCGATTTGATGGTATTATTCTCAAGAGCCGTTGGAGTAAGAGTCGCAAGAAATACAGCAGAATTTTCGCCGAGTATTGATTCGGTTCATGTAAATTTTATAATAAAGAATATTGGAAATGAGGACATCATTGAGGATTTCACTACAGCGGTGTACGTCTTAGAGGCAAATAAAATAGAGTTTATTAATATATCACAATTGAGTGCCGGAGGATCTTTTTCTGGCAATGTGAGTCTTGTCATACCACTTGGTTATCTAAATGATAAGCCTGTTATTGTCTTGGCCGATGCTAATAACGATATAATAGAATTGAATGAGGATAACAATATCTTTGAGACGTTTGCCGCAATCGCAATGGCATAATCCTAAGAGCGAAGTCGTCTCGAAACTATCTACACACACCTTTGATGTAATATTACCCCAGGGGCAATAAGGGAATTTCCGGGAGCTGACGGATGTTCAGCGGTCTTTCATCAAGCCATACGACCGCCATCCCCATTCGATCGGAATCCCCAAATACGCCCATCAATCCTGCCCCCACCGTGACCCTGCCCTCACATTCGGACCTCTCACTTTCGCCCCGCTCCCGGCTTGGCCTCAAGTCTCCAGGGCTCCCAGCATTCTCCCATGGACATAGAGCTTCATCCCACCGTCTCGCTGCAGGAGGAGACATTCAACGTTCTGGTCGCTCCGCCACAGATGCTGATCCAGGCAATAAACGCCAACCAACGCATCCAGCAGTACAAGACCCTCTTTGTCAGCGGCAACTTCTCCCAGATCCTCGGCCGCCTGCACCGCACCGTCACAGAGCTCGACATCCGCCGGGCGTTTACCTCGTTTCAGCTTATGACCATCCTCGAGGAGAACCACTACTCCTCCCTAATCGTGGAGCACGATCCCATCCTCTACGAGGACTCGAAGGAGATGGTCGAGTACGTGGCCCAGCGGCTGCGCCAGACGTCTCGGGAAGCCACCATCCTGCTCTACTCGCCTGCGATGGATCCGCACCTGCAGAAGATGGCAGAGCTGGCCGACCGGGTCTTCTGCTTCTATGAGGAGCCGAGAGCCCCGGCGAAGGGGAAGACGGAGTCCAGGGCCGGGAGGAGCCAGACGACGCTGGGGGCGTATTCGTGAATCCTGCGGGAACTCAACCAACATATGGATGTGCAGACGAAACCAGAGCGGAGGGTTATGTGGCCCGCAAGGTGTGCAGTCCGCCATAGTTTCGGGAGCGTAAAACTTGAGTCGCGAGCCCCGGAGGAGAACAGTCTCCGAAGCTTGCAACTCTATACTATGGGGGTGAGGTTTTTACGATCTTTACATGCAGGGCAGCCAGTCAACGCTGATAGCGCCGCATGTCGAGTTGCCCCACAGCTGGATGAACTTCTCAATCGAGAAGACACCAGTGAGGTCCTCAACAGACCTGCCGTACTCGATGTGGCGTCCCTTGACTAAAGCCGAAGGCTCGGGGTCCCGAGACATCCATCCGATGTGGGCGACACCGATGACCTGGGCGTTTAAGTTGGCCTCAAGGACTCCGGTGCAGCATGCGGGATTGACCCATTCGATAATGATCGGTTGCCAATTACTCAACAGCATAGCGGGCTGGAATCCGTACAGCCTAGTCTTGACCTCAGTCTTCTTCTGGAGGTGCTCTGCATGGGTGTACATCTCGGTCAGCACTGCGCCGATCCTGTAGTTCTGGACGCAGAGCTTCTCGATCCATTTCTGGTCGTATGTACCGGTCTGATACGAGACAGGCATGTACTCGAATTCAGCTTCTTTGGTGAAATTGATGTAGTCCATGAAAGGCCGGCCAGTCGGATATTTGCATCCCCACTCGTACTTCCAAGGAAACTCATCATCCTCGACCTCGATCTCGACAAGTCCCAGTGGGAAATACTCCCTGTTCAGCTGCCTCTCAGCCTCTAGCTCAGTTTTCTGAAGGATCACATTGCCTGAACCGGACTCCTTCTCTGCTAGCTTGGCCCCGGAAAATCCATGCTGAGTGGAGATGATGACCTCTACGTTTTTGTATCCTATACCCTTTATATTCGCCTTCTCATACATGTAGTTGGCAGCGGAGGCTGCACCTATAAGGCTGAATATCAAAAGGGCTATCAGTAGCTTGCCTCGGATGTATTTCCCTCCTGCAATTCATTCGAGATGCAATACTACAGCAATCAATATGATAAAAGCATTCTTATGAAGACGGCCATAATCCTTATATTCGTGGGCCTGGCGTCTTATATTAAGAGAAATCAACTTCTTTAGCCAGCATCGAAGGCTCTGCTTCACGGTCGCGCAGGCCTCGAAAAGTGGCGGCCTCTGCTGCTATTGATTCATTACCGTACATGATTAATCCCCCTGGCCGGTAAGATCACGGAGCCATCAGATCTTGTATCCCCGGTGATACGCGCAGGAGGCGTCTGGATTACCAGCTGTGAAGCCAGGAGGCTATGGCTCAAATAGGCTTAAGCTGCTGGTTCCGCGCAGCTCTGCTCCAGACCACAGGCAGGAATAACTCAGCAAGCGGATCCAGACGCTTTTCCGATACGGCCTTGACAGTAACGAGGCTTCTTGTGATTCTTATGTTCGAGCAAGCTTCCTGCCTGATGGTCTGGCATTGCGGATCAATCCATTGCGGATCAATCGTCAGAAATGAAGTCTAAATCGGAGGGGCAGCAAATTCAGCGATAAGCCATCGATATCTATTACCACATCAATCCGGAGGACGTCAGGAAAAGCTATCTGGCCTGCATCCATCCCATCCCAGCGATAGACGGCCATACTATCGACGTTTCTACGGAGCCGGTTGGGGTTGTCGAATAGACTTGTTCCGGTCTCAAGAAAAGAGCTGGTCCGGCGGCTGGCCAAGTTGGGATTCAGTGGGCCGTATGTAGGTTCTGGCCATGCTGGGTGGGCTGGCGAGATGAGGTCACGACGGCTTTTCCGGTTCCAGCTCGGCGAAGTATTCCTGGATCATTCGATGGATGAAGGCGTAGCCGCCTCCGACCCTATTCAGGAATATGCGGTCTGCTGCGTATTCTAGGAAGCCGACGTAGTTTAGAGGGGCAAAATTGCGGCGCCACAACATGAATCTCAAAGAATAATGATAAATGCAAGCGCCACCACCATAGGTATAAAATAAGACAAGTGCAAATAGTCCAAATAGAGTAGATATTGAAGTGATGATTGACACGTTAATTATCGGTATTTCTTTAATGATACTTGGCCAAACAAAGGATGATTTAAGGGCTATCTGTAGCAAGATTGCTATTATGATTGGCAATAAGGTCGATTTCAACGCTATTATTCCTGATCTCCGGATTCCCTCGTTTGGAACAAGCCTTGCTTCTAACTCACTTGGGACGATGCAAGTCGTTAGGCCAATGGCCAGCCCTGCAACCAGCCCAGCGACCATCCCTACGGTCATCCAAACGACAAGCCAAGCGACCAGCCCGAGATCCATCTTATAGACCAGCCCAATAACCATCCCTGCGACAGGCCCAAGGACCAACCCAGCAACAAGCCGAGAGAGAAGTGAACCAGCTAGGCCCACAATATTCAATTCATATCTTAATCTCTCAACAAGATGAACTTTGGCAAAATCCCCTGATGCAGTTAGCAGACCGATCAGCGCATCGATCAGCCCAGAGACAATCCCAACGACAAGCCCAAGGATCAACCCAAGAACCTGCCCCCCAACAAGCCCATAGACCTGCCACAGGACCAGCCCAATAACCAGCCAACCGACGAGCCCAAGAACCAACCCATCGACCAATCCAAAGACCAGCCAAGATATTCTTGATTGAAAATTTAGCCAATCGGGCTGTATCCTCTCCAGATAGAATATGCTTTGATTATGGATTTCCATGGATTTGGCAAGCCATGATAGCCAATGCTCAGTCTGCTCCTCTGTAAAGCCTGCTGCTTTTCTCTTAAAGAAGCGCCCAGACGTCTTACCTAAGAACGATTTTATACCCCACTCATTAGCAGCGCTTTGATTGCTTCGAGTAAATCGAGGTCTGATAAACATAGACTTCTTCCAATAATCGAATATCTGTCGTCGCTGTGATTCTAATGAACCCTTGAGCTGGGAAAAGCCATCTGGCTGCGATTTAAACGCCATCAAGACCACATTCAACATCAGAGGTGTTTTTAACAGCTCCCAAAGCTCATTATTATTCTCCAGAGCCACATCCAATCCTATTGCCTCTTGACCAGTTCTTGCCAGGCATTCTTTGATCTGATCAGGTGTCAGCGACTCGATTGATACTGCGGTTGGAAGATGAAGCCGCCCACTCAAGCTTTCATATTCGCTTTTTCGGCTGCAGACAACCAGCGGAAGTAGGCCGCGAGTTCTCTTGAACTCGTTTATAACCGTTATGCATTCCTCTCGGTGGTCGAGGGCAACCTCGTCCAAACCGTCCAGCAACGGCAGGATGCTATTTGTCTCTACCCATTTTCTCCCTAGGGCTGTTGGGACTTGGTAGCTTCTCTCCAGCTCGGAAACCAGCCAGTCCTCCAGAGGGCCCCGGTGAATGGACCAGGACGAGAGGTTTATCACAACTGGAATCTTATGATCCGTCTGTTGATCGGCCCTATCCAATAGCGACTCGGCCAACTGTAGGAGAAGCGTGGTCTTGCCTGATCCTGGATAGCCCAGAATTAGAAATGAGCCATTGACGTCATCGAATAGGTCAATAATCCGGCTGCTGGGAGGCAGCCTTCTCGGAGGAGAGTCCGGCTGCTTTATACTTATGTTAAGGAATGGATCGACCTTATCCCTGCATTCCGAGAGGCCCAGCTCGATTCGGACAATGTTCTGGAGTGATCCTTCCAGCACGCCTTTGATCCAGATCTGCCTGACCAAATCTATCATGGGCTTTCTTTGGCGCTGTACATAGGCATCAGTGATTTCTGATGATGGATGCGCTTTTTCTTCCAGGAGAAAGGAAAATGGGTAAAATAATAACAAGAGGGCTATCAGTGTCGCTGGAACGGCGATGAATCCCAGGCTCTGTCCAAAGGGCGTCTTTGAGATCTCCAGAATCTGAATTTGAAAAAATATAGCAGGAATTATAATCATAGCTAGAATAATCAATCCTGCAACTTGGCGTAGAGTCGGCCGCCTCGTGGACATTTCCCTCCTATCTGAGAGTCCGCCCTTTGTCCTAAAAACATTTTGGTTATGGTTTTCTGGCAGGAATGCGCCTGACGAGCAATTGCTCATAATGCTGCGCTTAGGTCGCAGAAATAGTGGATCCAAAGGACCAAAATTTATTTCGTCTGATCCGCCCAGGCCTTCCCTGAGGAGGGAAAACCAATAAAGCAATTATGCTCAGCCCTAGCTCTTCTGGCTGTGCTGCTCACCTCTGCCTCCGCAGCCCCAGACGAAGCTTTCGGCACCGTGATTGAGGTCATCGACGGTGACACAATAGAAGTGCGGCTGGCAAGCCACGATGGCCGGATCACAGAGAATCCAGTGATAATCCGGCTGGCCGACATCGACGCCCCGGAGATGAACGCTCCCGGCGGCCCCGATGCGAGACGGTATGCCTCGCAGATCCTGAGCGGCAAGGCCGTCGCCCTAGACCTGGACGACCTGGGAGGAAAGGACCAGTACGGCCGATGGGTCGCTGTGGTGTATCTGCAGCAGGCTTATGCTCCGATGGATAACGCCAACCGGATGATGGTCGATTCCGGGCAGGCCTGCATCTGGGACTTCACGGACAATGAGTTTTCCCCAGCCTCATGGTGGATCGGCAGTATACCGGCGACGGCCTGCATAAAGAGCGATTCATCCTCTGGATTCAAGCCTTTCATTGGTCCAGGATCCGCCTGGGCTGGGCCTGGCCAGGGTGCCAGGGAGGGCATGGAGGACACGAACTACTTCAGCCAGGTGGCAACCGGCCACACGTATTCAGGTCCTGGCTACGGCCCCGGCACAGGCCACACATCCAGTTCTGGCTTCGGATCGGTGAGCTCGTACAGCAGCTCAGGTGGTCCTTTCGTCGGATCGGTGAAGAGTAACAAGTACCATTATCCTGGCTGCGAAGGAGCCCAGCAGATCAAGCCGAAGAACCTGATCAAGTTCTCCAGCTCTGCGGAAGCCAGGGCAGCAGGATACGTGCCGTGCAAGATCTGCACTCCGCCGTAGGATTTCAGAAGCGCGAAAAACTGAGAGCCCCAAGCCCCGGAGGAGAACCGTCTCCGAAGCCTGCAACTCTATACCATGGGGGGTGAGGATTTCCGATCCTTACATGCAGGGCAGCCAGTCTACGCTGATGGCGCCGCAGGTTGAGTTGCCCCACAGCTGGATGAACTTCTCGATCGAGAAGACACCAGTGAGGTCCTCAACAGATCTGCCGTACTCGATGTGGCGGCCCTTGACCAGAGCCGAAGGCTCGGGGTCCCTGGACATCCAGCCGATGTGGGCGACACCGATTACCTGGGAGTTCAAGTTGGCTTCCAGGACACCAGTGCAACATTTGGCATCCACGGGAATTCCAAATGTTTGTTCGTCACCCCAGGATGCAAATCCATAAAGCCTGGTCTTTACCTCGGTCTTCTTCTGAAGGTGCTCTGCGTGAGTGTACATCTCGGTTAGCACTGCGCCGATCCTGTAGTTCTGGACGCATAGCTTCTCGATCCACTTCTGGTCGTAGGTTCCGGTCTGGTAAGAAACCGGCATGTACTCGAACTCAGCCTCCTTGGTGAAGTTGACGTAGTCCATAGGGTTTTTGCCAGTTGGATATGTGCAATGCCACATCAATCTAACAGACCTCCAACCTTCTCCTTCTGTAACCAATGATCCAGCAGGGTAATAATCGCGTCTCAACTGCCTCTCAGCCTCTAGCTCTGTCTTCTCGATGATCACATTACCGGACCCGGACTCCTTCTCTACCAGCTTTGCTCCGCTATAGCCATGCTGAGTGGAGATAATCATCTCAACATTCTTGTAACCTACGCCCTTTATATTCGCCTTCTCATACATGTAGTTGGCAGCGCAGGCTGCTCCTATGAGGCTGAATATCAAAAGGGCTATCAGTAGCTTGCCTCGGATGTATTTCCCTCCTGCAATTCATTCGAGATGCAATACAACAGCAATTAATATGATTAAAGCATTTTCATGAAGACGGCCATAATCCTTATATTCGTGGGCCTGGCGTCTTATATTAAGCGAAATCGACTTCTTTAGCCATCATCGAAGGCTCTGCCTCTCGGTCGCTCAGGCCTAGAAAAGTGGCGGCCTCTGATGCTATTGATTCATTACCGTACATGATTAATCCCCCTGGCCGGTAAGATGACGGAGCCATCAGATCTTGTATCCCCGGTGATACGCGCAGGAGGCGTCTGGCTTACCAGCTGTGAAGCCAGGAGGCTATGGCTCAAATAGGCTTAAGCTGCAGGTTCCGCATAGCTCTGCTCCAGACCACAGGCAGGAATAATTCAGCATGTGTCCAGACGCTTTTCCGATACGCCCTTGACAGTAACGAGGCTTCTTGTGATTCGTATGTTCGAGCAAGCTTCCTGCCTGATGGTCTGGTATTGCGGATCAATCGTCAGAAATGAAGTCTAAAGCGAATGGGCCGCAAATTCAGCGATAAATGTCGGCACTCCAGCCCTAACGGTTCACGCATCTGCTCCAAGGACGATATTTCAGGCTGCAGTCATAGCGTTCTATCTTAGATGTGCATTTTGGCGGCCATCCAATTTCGGCAGGCCGGCACAACAGACACAGAATCATATCGGCTTCCTTTCTCACCGTTTTTTTCGGCGCATCTCCCGAAGAACCTCCCTGTGCATCGAGGCCATCATATCCCCCTGGATGCCCAGGATAAATAGCTGGAACCCGACAATGATGAATATGGCCGTAAGAATAGTCAGCGGCAGATGCTCCACCCTGCCTGACAGCCAGTCCATCAGGACGTAGACACCCATGAGAAAACCGGCTGCTCCGAAGATAGAGCCCATCAGGCCGAAATAGAATAGCGGATTTTGTGTCTTGGCCATGCGGTATATGGTCAGGACTATCTTGGAGCCGTCCCGCACCGGATTGAGCTTGGTCTTTGTCCCGCCTGCCCTGGGAAGATAGGTTATTGGCACCTCCGCGATGCGCAGCCCCTTCTTAACGCTTTCAATCGTAATCTCCGACTCGATCTCAAAGCCCGTCATGGAGAGGTTCAGGCAGCGCACCCCTTCCTGGGTGAAAGCCCGGTAGCCGGATAGAAGATCCTGAAGCTCGACACCGTACATCATACCAAAGAACAGGTTTATGAGGCGGTTTCCGAAGAGGTTGAAGCGTTTCAGAGCCCCGCCTGTCAGGCGGCCAAAGCGGTTGCCGACCACGTGATCTGCCACCCCCTTCTCCAGCGGATCGAGGAGAAGGTCCACCTCCTGGGGCAGGTAGGTTCCGTCGCCATCAACCAGGACTATGTATTTGCTGTCGGCCCGGTCGAAAGCCTCCTTCACCGCCTGGCCCTTGCCAGATCCGCTCTGCATTATAACTTCAGCACCTGCCCGCCTTGCCAGATCAGCAGTCCCGTCGGTGCTGTGTCCATCAACGACCAGGATATGAGGAAATCCAAGGTCTAAGAAGCCCTTCACCACAGCTTCTATGGATCCCCCTTCGTTGAGGGTGGGGATAAGGATGCAAACGTCCTCTCGGTTCAATAAGCTCAGCCCGATGCTTGAATAAGCCCGGGGAGTTAAAATAGGTTGCTGATCGACCCGACTGCTTGCAGGGATGCGCACCGCCTTGCTGAAAAAAAGCGTCCCAATTCGATCCATTGAGGACGGCTTTGAGGATCCTGCGAAAATTTAGCTTGCCTGATTGCGAATGGCTGAGATGGAAGGACCAACCGTTTAATGTGGGGACGAACGCGTAGTCCTTTGCCCCATTTTCGTATTCTGCGAATGCTATTTAAGCTATTGAGATGCACTATATATCAATGCTTAAGGCCTGCAATCTCAGGCTCTCCAATAACGCCTCAAAGGACCAGGATGCAGCGAACGCTGGACTTGTGCAGCTGGACCTATAAATATCGAGCTCCATCGACGGATAGAAAGGCGAGATCCAACGTCCGGGCTGTTCGGAGACCGGCTACATACAAATGGCATCGGTCCAAATCCATTCTTTTGTTCGGGCACTGATAATCCTCATAGGTCCCTTCAGGACCGTCGCCTTCACCCATGGCATCCAGGCATTCGACAGGCGCATCTTCTGCGATTCGCATGGCTCCACGAGGTTATGAGATATGGGCTGGGCTGGAGTCGAGATTTTTGAGACTCATTAGAATAATTATATATCATCTAATCCAGCCACTTTTTCAGACCAATCCTATTTATCTAAGGGTGCTGAACAATTACTGCATAGTGATTGACATGGCTATAGAAGAAGGATCTCTTGTCAGGTACACCGGAACCGGCACGGTTGGCGTGGTAAAGGTGATAAAAGAGGAGGAAGGCAAGCGTTGGGCCCTTCTGGACTCAACCAGCCTGTACTACGACCTCTCAGTTCTGGAGCCGATAGACAAGGTTCCTGAGAGGAAGGGGCTTGGGCCGGCCAGCATGGAGGACATACAGGCCAAGATGGAGGCCCAGCGCAGGATGATGGACGAGGCCAAGATGCAGGACGCCAATCTTGAGACCGGCGGATGAATGTCGGAGTGGTGGTGCACGGGCCGGAGGTCATAGACTCCGGAAAAGCCGTCCTGTTTCTGGACTGGCTGGAGGCAAGAGCCCTGACGAGAGCGGTGCTGGGCGGTACCATGGGACGGGTGGCAGTCCTGGATGCAGGCCTTGAGCACCTCATAGACATCTCCTCCAGAAAGGCGCCCTCTTCGGCGGTTCTGGATATGCGCTCATCCGACATTGTGGTGCTGCTGAGCAAATCCAAGAACCGCTCCACCGGACTTGTGCTTGGTGGCATCGTGGCAGCCAGGGCTCAGGCTGTCAGAAGCCTGGTCCATGTGGACTTCGGAGGAGGCTTTGTGGCAGATTGGATCGGCGGATCTGATCTGTCCGGTCTGATATCCCGCGATTTCGGGCTTGATCATCTTCTGCCGTCGCCGTCATTACCCCGGATCCGGATAGACGGAGGGCTTGTATGGCGCGAGCTTCAGGGTGCGGAGGCCGGAGAGCCGGTCACCTGCAACGGCGTTGTCATCGGCCGGGCGCTGGGCGGCCCTGTTGAGATCGCCTGCCGCGACGGTCGATTCGTGAAAGCAAAGGGACTTGACATTAAGGTCCATGGCCTTGAGAAGCTCCCTCGCCTCGACCTTGCGTCTGCAACTCTTCGCAGCGGCCAGGTCAGGAGGTCCGCACCCTCCCGGATCGGTTCGAGAACCATGTCAAGTGGACGGGGCTGCATGGTGATGATAGACCACTCGGCTGAGAGCTCCTTTGAGCTGGCGGCCGGAGCTGAGCTGGCGGTAACCGTAGGAGACGATACGACGGCTGTTGCTTCTCAGATATTGGGCAGGCTTGGCATCCCCTTTGTAGGAATAGTAGACGGCGACTCGGATGGTCTGTGCTCTCCTGGTTCCATGCCTCCGGGCACCGCAATAATACAAGTTGATCCAGGACACGACGATCTGGTTGGAAAGATGGCAAAAGAGGTCTTGAACGGCTGTGCTGGAATGGATGATCTGGTAAGCCGCATAGCCGACCTGGCTGGGGTCAACCTAGTGGGGATCAGACGATATTGAGGACGGCTCTTGGATTGTTCAAGGGCTTTTCCTGGCGATCGCAAGGCCTCGGGCTCTTCTCAGCTCTTCTCCGTAGCCTTTAGGATCAGGATTATCGAGCCCTGAGCTGGCTGGCGACCGCGTTTGACGATCTCCCGGTCAGCTGCATCTATGAGTTCCGCTGCTGAGAGATGCCTCTTTTCCCTAATCACCTCAATCAGCTTCTCCAGGTCGGGTCTTCCCCTGCCCCCATCTATGAGCCCGTCTGTGTACGCCACCAGGACGTCGCCTTCTTGAAGGCGCAGGACAACTGGCTGCGGATCGATGCGATCTATGAGACCCAATGCCATGCCACCGCCGCTCAGCGTATCCACCGAACCGTCAGGGCCTACCAGGAATGGAGGTAGGTGACCGCAGTTGACATACTCCATATCCCGGCTCTCAGGATCTATCATGGCGTAGAAGCATGAGACCGGCATTCCGGCCGCACCCTCGCTCAGGCGCAGATTGGTCTGCCGCAGCACCTCAGCCGGTGCGCAGACCGGGGAGAGCGCCCTCAACAATGCCCTGGTGGTGGCTGCCAGGGCAAGGGCAAGCGCGCCTTCTCCGGAAACCTGCCCGATGCTCAATACCAGGCGGCCGTCCTCTGTCTCCATAAGGTCGTAGAATGATCGGGCTGCAGGTCCAATGTCTCCTCCCTCTACCAGGCGGGCAGCTGTCTGATAGTTGTCCACCACAGGCAGGCGGGATGGTTGAATATCGCGTCCCAGCTGTATAGACAGCTCACGGTCCCGGCTCTGCCTGCCTGTCTCCATGGCCTCCGAGCATGACCTGTCCAGATGAGATCTCAGGCCCTCCCTCATCTCCTCCATAGACCTGGCAAGATCGGGCAACTGGCTTCCCTGATCCACCCTGGCCCCAAGCTCTCCGTGAGCCATCCGGCGGGCCGAACCGGATAGTGAAGCGGCCGAGCTTTCTATTCTGGCCGAGAGGAGGTAAGCCAGGCCGGCGAAAGACGTGACGAACACAAGTGTTAACAGTATAAGGGTTACCTTGAGCCGGTCTGCAGACTGGTCCAGCCCGCTTGTGGCCTGCCTGGCTGCCTGCCTGACGCCGGATTCGATGAAGCTGGCCGGAAGCAGCATCTCCTCAGCCGGAAAAGCGATCACCAGTGTCCAGCCCACCGTCTTGATCGGTGCATGGGCGATGTACCAGTCCTTGCCGCCCAGTGAGACCACCTTGGCTCCAGGCAGCCTCCCCTTTATGTCCTGGTAAAGCTCCTTCATCCCTGTCAGAGCTGAGCTGCGGAGGCTGCCTGAGATCAGCAGGTCGTCCCAGGGGGCATCTCCACGGCGGATCTTGGGGAACATGACAATGGAGCCCTCTTTATCCACAACGAACGGATAGGCGCGGCCCCGCAGGCCGGAGAGATCCGCATAGATCGAGGATACGGATGACTCTGAAGCCACCACGCCGAACAAGTAGATACCCCGGTAGACGGGTGTTGCGCACACAACGTTCAAGCCTTCTCGGGTGCTGGTAAGGCCCTGGTCCAGCCAAATCGTCTGCCCGGCCCGTCTGGCCTCATCATACCAGGATTCCTTGGTGGGATCGTAGTTGGAAGGCCAGGATATCTTTGTGTCAGCTGGCCAGTATATCATCTGTCCCGCCTCGGTGACCAAATACCCCCTCCCGATGGTCTTGTCCATGTCCATGATGCGCTGCATGGCTCCGGCAGGCCCGCAGAGGGCGGAGAGCGGATCAGTGGCAGACGTCGTATTGACCTTCCAGGTGTAGGTTCCGGCCGTCATGCTGCAGTTTCGTTCCAGTCGGCCTGAGGATACCGCCTCCGCAAGCATACGGTTCTGCCATTCTTTACTCTGGAAGAAAGCGTCGTACTGGGCAGCCTTGGCCAAAGCCAGCTGTTCCTGATCGGTATCGTTTGAGGTGGCAAAGCTGAGTGCGGAGTGGTTCATCGTGGTGCTGTTGAGCTGGTACAAGAAGTCCGAAACCTCAGCAGCAGACCTATTCAGCTCCTGAAGGGTGACGAACGATGCGATGCATAGGGGCAAAAGCGAAGCTAGCACCGCTAAAACCACCAGCTTTGTCCTCAAGCCCCCCAAATCGGCCATTACTTGTTCTCGCTGGTCCAGGGGGGGTCTCTCACGTTATCCCCCGGCCAGGTAATACGGTCTTTTGTTTCCGAGTCTTTATTCGTCTTTTCGGCAGGTCCACTGCATCAAGCGACAGATGGTCCCGACTGGCTTTGCCTGATGGATTAAAGCGGACAGCCGCAACGACGCAACATCGGCGCGCCACTTGGATGCCATCTGGGCCGGTCACTTTATGAAGCGCTACTCCTATAAACGCTTTTTCGAAAAAAAGCGTGGAGGGGAAAGCTCTTAATGCAGGATATCCCTTGTCAGATCTGTGGAATCGTATGGCTTCCTCTCGGATCTCAATAGGCTTAAGGCGGCCTGCCGAAAATTCGAACGGAAGATAGCCGTCTTAAACGGGATAACAGCAGCAGCCGCCTGCTACTCGCTCTTCCTGCTGCTGGGCGTCTCCTCGTACTTCCGTTTCTACTGGAAGGACAGCCCTCTGGCGTATCTTCCTGCCTTGCTGGCCCTGGCCGTGGGAGCTGTGGCAGCCCATTTCGTTGGGAAGAGGAGCAAGACCTCTGTGTTCCAGCTGCTTCCAGATCCCCTCTCGCAGATGGCCCGAACAGGATGGGACAACCGCCAGACAGGTTCCGTGATAATGGAGAGCCTGGCCGGGGAGCTGAAAAGAGAGCTGGCCGGCCTGGAAGAATCGGGGATATTTGACCGAAGGAGGCTTTACAGAAGGGTCGGTGCAGCGGTCGGCCTGGGTCTCGTTGCAGCCCTGATCGCCCAAAGCCAGATCAGCGCGGACCTGACGCCGGAGGACTTCTCGGCACTTGGGGGGATTGGGGAGAGCGCACTTGGCCTGTTTCAGAATGGCTCGTCATCTGAGGATGCCAAGAACATAACTCCCTCCATCTACGGCAAGCCGTCCCTTGCAGTGCTGGCCGAGTCGAAGCTGGAACTGGAGATATATCCGGGCAGTGGCGTTGGATCCAGGGCTCTGCCTGCCGAGGCTGCGGAGCATCTTTTCTCGGATGCTCCCCCAGGCCAGGGCGTGGCAGTGGCATCTGAGCTGTATATAGAGAGCCTGCCTGCGCAGCATAGGGACATCATAAAACGCTACTTTGAAAGGCTGGCCGAAGCAGAGTGAAAAGCTTCATGCTTGATGTTGGATTGGCGCAGTTCTCGGATCAAGGGGACCTGCAGGTTGAGGACCGCCTCAGGACGGTCCTTGACTGCAAAAGATAAAAAAAGAGGGAGGACTACCCCCTGGTTACCAGGAGACAAGGAGATGGATGACAGAAGATCTTAGGGGCGTATTCAACCGGGCTCCCGCCATATTCGGCGGCGTGCGCGCAGAGATCGACAAGGTGATTGTGGGCCAAAGCGTGGCCATCGAGCAGCTGATAGCTGCCATGCTTAGCGGAGGACATGCCCTCCTGGAGTCAAATCCAGGCCTGGGAAAGACGCTGCTCATCAAGACGGCCGCCCGCACCATGGGCCTCAGTTTTTCGCGGATCCAGTGCACACCGGATCTGATGCCAGCCGACATAACCGGCACAACCATAATCGAGGAGGTGGACGGAAGCAAGAGGTTCCGCTTCGAGCCGGGCCCGGTATTCGCCAACATCGTGCTGGCAGACGAGATCAACCGGGCTTCTCCCAAGACACAGTCGGCAATGCTTGAGTCGATGCAGGAGAAGCAGGTAACGGTAGGCAATCGCACTTATCGGCTCGATGAGCCCTTCTTCGTCCTGGCCACGCAAAACCCGATCGAGATGGAGGGGACCTTCCCACTTCCCGAAGCCCAGCTGGACCGTTTTCTCCTGAAGATCAAGCTGGACTATCCAACTCCCGAGGAGGAGTACCAGATAATGGAGCGCTATACCGGGCGGTCGGATCCTCGGGTCCAGACAGTTGTATCCAAGGAAGATGTTTTGGCGCTTCAGCAGCTCACCCGTGATATGCCAGTATCAGACGACCTTAAGAAGTCCGCCGTACAGCTGATCGTGGCCACGCGAAGTCGTGAAGGCGTCCACTACGGGGCCAGCCCCAGGGCTTCCATAGGCCTGATCCTTGCAGCCAAGGCCAGGGCTCTGCTCCAGGGGCGCAATTACGCATCACGGGAGGATCTGCATGTCATGGCCTACCCGGTGCTGCGTCACCGCATAATTCTGACCTTTGAGGCGGAGAGGAGAGGGGTAACTCAGGACCAGGTCATCACCGATCTGCTCCGGGAGTTCAAGATCTGAGGTGGGGCAGGAGAGGCCGACGTGCGGCTGGAATCGTCTATCCAGTCCCCGGCCCAATCAGATATGGATACAGAGTTCTTCAAGGAGCTGGACCGGTTCAGCCTGCTGGTGCGAAAGAAGGTCTCAACGGCTTACACCGGGTCCCGCAGGTCGGTCCGCTTCGGACATGGCATAAATCCAGTGGGCTACCGAGAGTACCGAAAAGGCGACGACTTCAAGCTGGTGGACTGGAAGGTCTATGGCAGGACCGAGAAGCTTTTCGTCCGTGAGCACGAGGAGGAGAGGAGCCTGATGGTTCACATCCTGCTCGACGCCAGCGGTAGCATGGACTTCTCGGGGAAATTCTCATTCGCCGCCAGGCTGGCTGCAGGAATAGCATATCTGGCGGTTAGGGAGAACGAAAAGTTCTCCATATCGCTCTTCGCCAACGAACTGGAGCCTGGCGAGCCGAGGCGGGGGGTGGGAAACCTTCTGCGTTCAATCGAGCTTATGGAGGGCACGAAGCCTGAGGGCGGCACAGGCATCAAGAAGGCTGCCGGCCAGTTCGACCGCCTTGTATCGACCACAAGCCTGGTGGTCCTGGTATCCGACTTCCTGGATGAGATCGAGGATGTGGAGGAGGCCATATTCAAGCTATCCAGACACGATCTGATCCTGATACATGTGGAAGCTCCACAGGAGGCTGACCTGAACCTGGCAGGCGATGTGAGGATACTTGATGCCGAGACCAATAAGCATCTGATCACCCGCATAGATCAGAGGGAACGCGACCTTTACCAGGCCAGGCGGGATGCACATGTCTCAAGGATCGCTTCCGTGTGCAGCTCGGTCAGCGTGCCGTTCTTTACCTTCCGTTCGGATGGGCCCGTATTCGAAGCATTCCTGGAGATGATGCGAGCCGGCTCGCTTCAGACCTGAGTAGGCGCCGGTTCGTTCTGCCACAGTTGATCGTTCTGTAAGGAGATCTCTCGATATGCGACTTGGATTTGGGTGCGGAAGCCTTGAGATGGATGCCAAGGGTTGTGAGCTGGTGATGCCGCAGGAGCTGAGCCCGGCTCTGCCAGGCGAGATAGAGCGGGCGCTCTCTTCGCCGATAGGTGCGGACATATCCGCCCTGGATGGGGCCCGGACCGCCGCAATCCTTGCAAGCGATATCACAAGGCCGTCGCCAAGTCACCTCCTGGTGCCGCCTCTGGCCAGCTGGCTGCGCGCTATAGGCGTCTCCGACCTTCTGGTTGTGTTCGGGCTTGGGACTCATCGCCGCATGACAGTCGAGGAGGAGATGCACCTGCTTGGAGAGGCTGTCAGCCTTCCGCACTGCCAGCACGATCCAGCCCGCTGCCTCTCGATGGGTCATACATCAGCAGGAACTCCTGTTGAGATCTTTGAGGAGGTGGCGGCATGCGACATTATCGTTGGTACCGGCAATATCGAGTACCATTACTACGCCGGGTATAGCGGTGGAGCCAAGGCGATCCTGCCTGGTGTATCTTCCGAGAGGTCGGTGAATCTCAACCATGCGATGATGCGCGATCCGCGGTCCAGGTCGGGGCGGCTCGACAGCCCTGTTCGGCTTGATATGGAGGAGGCGGCTGCAGTAGCTGGGCTGGACTTCATACTCAATGTGGTCCTCAACAGCCGAAAGGAGATTGTTTCGGCGGTTGCCGGCCACTATGTGAAAGCTCATCGGTGTGGCGCGGCGACAGTGGACCGCATGTACCTGCGGCCGGTCAGGCCGGCTGAGATCGTGGTAACCTGTGCCGGGGGCAGGCCCAAGGATCTCAACCTATTCCAGGCGGAGAAAGCCCTGGAAAACGCCAGGGCGGCTGCGCTGCCCGGCGGCACCATAATACTCGTTGCAGAGTGCTCCGAGGGCCTGGGCCATCCCGTCTTCCAGAGGTGGATAGACCAGGCCAACGGCCCTCAGGACTGCCTGGAACGCTTCGGGCGGGAGTACCAGTTCGGTGGACACAAGGCTGCCTACCTGGCCGAGCAGGCGCTTAGAAACGAGCTGATTCTCGTATCCGGGCTTGATCAAAAGACGGCTGAGAGCTGCTTCTTCACTCCTGCCAGGGACCTGGCCTCTGCGCTTGCCGAAGCCCGCGAAAGACATGGCCAGGATGCCCGCGTGGTGGTGATGCCGCACGGCAACCTCACCCTTGCCAAGGGGGTCTAGGCCGGGACATGAACCAGGAAGAGAGGGACTCCATCTTGAATGAGGTGCAGGCCCTGCGCCAGCTTCATGGCGATGCCCTATGCGATATTGAGAAGTGCCGGCAGTTCGGCTACCGGATGGCGCTGCTCCTCGACCGGCTTGAGGAGCTTGGGGAGTCATCACTGGCAAACCGGGCAATGGATATCCTGATGGTCTGCAGCCCCAAGACTGCTTCACACTGCGAGAACTCCTCACGAACCAGTGATATGCTGGAGCATTTGGTGGAGCGGCTAAAAAGCATAATCTGATGCTGCAGGCTTTCTTGCCCCCCGTATTTTCGATTGCAGATTCAAGTTCATGCAGTCTTCAGATAATCTTCGGCACGCCTGATACCGATGCCGTGTTCGGGCGCCTATTCTTCAAGCTCGATATCATCGTCTTTCAGCTGCGGCTGAGCTTCTGGTAATGCCCGTCGTTTCTGCTTGGCGGTGGAGCGTGGGCGATCCAGTCGGCCCAGGGATAGATGCTGGCCTCAAAGCCCATCAGGCGCAGCGCGTACCAGACCAGGGCCGCATCCCGCAGGTCTTCGGAGAAGACCACAACCGGCATGGACCTTGAAAGGCCGCCGAATGTCTCGTTGAGAGCCGATGCGCTCTTCAGCCTGCCACCATCCAGGACCGCTTCGCTCTTTATCGGCAGGGCGCCTGGAATGGTGTACTGGGCGAATTGCTGGAAGCTGCGAGCATCCACCTTTTGCAGCGGTCCTCCAGTTACCTCCTCGTAGGTCGATAGCATGTTGGACCTCAACGGAGCTGCGAAGTCCCGGACAGCCGTGCTGGCAACCGGTTCGGATCGGTCCCAGCTGGCGGAGTCGACCAGCGAGGCATTTTCCTGGCCGATGTAAAGAAGCGCCCATAAGACCAAGGCGGCATCGGCCGGCTCACCTGCCACGGCGACCTCTATATCGGGGGAGAGGCCGGCCTTTCCTGCGAGATCCTGTAATTCCTGTCCCGGCTTAACGGTGCTTGCGTTGATGAATAGGTCCCAGGGCAGGGCTACGCCAGGCCAGGCAGACGAGTTGTTGGAGGGGGCCCTTGTGGCTGCCACCAGGAGGCCGTATTTCCCAAGCCCTGAAGGGCAGGTCATGAGATCCGAGACCGGATAGAGGTAGGACCGATCAGGCAGAGGCGTGGCGGTATCCTGTCTGGCAACTCCAAGCGTTGAGCCGATGAATCCTTCCGCGTCCCAGCTTCCCTGCTGGACGCATGGGCATATCCCCTGGGCTGAGCAGATGAGTACTAAGAGAATTGCGCATGTTAAAATGGACATTTTGGGGCCGATTGGAACCTTTATTCCCCTGGCCTGGCTAAACTTTCCGTAGGAATTCCAGACACATCCGTCGTTTTCCGCAAATCCACTTTGGCCGGCCTTAAGGCCAATCAGCGGAAGCAAGAGCATCCTCCGCCAAGTCCTTCAAGGTTCGTTCTCTCGCTTTGCAGACAGGTTGAGCATATCCGGACGGCGCCCCTGTCCCTGTGGTTCACCCTCCAGAACCTGTCCGCCTCCCTGCCGCATATCTCACACCTCATCTTTCCAATCGAGGGGGTGCCTGGCTATTGAAGCTTTCTGTCTTCTCATATCGTGGTCGAAAATCGTGGTCGAAAAGCCCTTTTTCCGCCAAAGTCCCATTCCAGCAGATCCAAGGACTCTGCCGGCGTCATCTGCCCATCGTCCAGCTGGCCTCGATCAAGCTCGAAAGCAGACCTTGATCGGGATTTAGCTGACTGCTGCTTCTCGACCGGGCGCGCGGCTGCGACTTTACTTCGGCAATTATCGTAACTCTTATAGTCGATAGGGAAACCTTTAACCTTTAAGAACGGACAAGAGACATCTCTGCGAGACTTCTTGAAAACAGGACGGCCCATTCAGGTGAACGAGATGAAGATTCCCTCAATTCGATTAATGGCCATGACAGCACTCCTCGTGCTGTCTGCTGGAATTGCCGCCGCAGCCAACAGTCCACAGCATGCGGTTGGATCGGGACCGGACGACTGGTGGATATCATATCCGGATCAGCGAGCCGATGGCGGAAACGCTGTAACCCACCCTGATTGGATTTTAGATACGCTGCAGGATCGGCCGGTGATCATCTACGGCCACAAGGAATGCCCCTGGTGTCCGCCCCAGGAGGAGGCTGTGAAGAAACTTGTTGGCGAGCACGAGTCTGAGATCGAGTATTTCGATATATGGGTTGATGGGAGGGACAGCCGTTATGTCGATCTGGTGAACTACGATCCCAATGGAGAGGGCCAGTATGTTCCATTCACGATAATCCTTACTTTGGTTCGCGATGACGATGGCCGAGTCAGGGTGGGCTGGCATAGTGCCGAAGAGGTGACCGGGGAGGAGTGGGTCAGATCCTATGTCGAGGATGCCATAACCTACTATGACCAGAACGCCGGATCCTGGGAGAGGTGAAGACTTGAGCAGGGCCGGGCATATATCCCTTTTTTTTATCGTATCCGCAGTACTGCTCGTTTGGCCAGGCTGGGCAGCGTCCGATACGACTGACGGCCCGACTTCTTCGATTTCCCGTAACCTGACCGACCAGCCAGTAGACCAGGCAATTTCCGTGAACCTGAGCAGCGGCAAGCCTCTCTTGCTGCATATCACCAACATCGAGAATCCCCTATGCCGGGAGTGCGAGACCGCGCTTAGGGGCCAGATCCGAGAGCTGGAACGTCTCCGGTCCCTGGACCCGGACCTGCCAGTATTGACCATCAATATCAGAAAAAATCCGTACTCTGAGACCGGGCGATACATGGTGGAGACGTGGTGGGACTACAACATCACATGGGAATGGCTGGAGGAGTTCGAGCCGTTCCCTCTGGCAGACAGGTTCAAGAGGTACTGGACGACTGAGGGCGGCTTCTCAAATCCCACGCTTATCCTGTTAAACGGTGCAGGGGATGTGGCCAGCGTTCATAATGTCTACCGGATAGGCGCCGGGATGATCGACGGTGTACAGTCCGCAGAGAGCCTGCAAGAGGAGATGAGCCTGGCTGACCAAGGATTGCTCAGAATTGCAGAGGACGAAAAGGCCGGCCAGGAGACCTCTGGTGTTGGGATGTTCTTGCTCGGAATACTAACGTCGTTTGCCCCCTGCTCCATCGCCCTCATGATCGCGGTCTTCTCCTATATCCTGAACTCACGCAAAGGCGGTAGCAGGCGGGGTATATCCTCCACCAGGGAGGGTTTCATGATAGGTGTGGCCTTCACGCTTGGAATGGCCGCCGTCTTCTTCGTGATAGGGCTTTTCATATCCCAGCTGGGGATCTTCCTGCGCGGATCGCGGTTCTTCGACCTGGCCGCCGGCCTGATCATGATCCTGCTTGGAATCAGCAATATCCGCCCTCTTGAAGGCGGTTTAGAGCCTATAATGGGCCGGATTCGCACGCTTATTACAGGCAAGAGCCGGTTGGTGGACCGCCAGCCCCGTAAGAGCTTCCTCGAGAGGGTGATCGGGCTGTCTCTGCGCATATTCGAGCACTCAGCCCTGGTTGGGGCTTTTGTCCTGGGCGTCTTTTTCGCGCTCGGATGGGCTCCCTGCGCCGTCTCCCTTGTATTTCCGGTGATAATCTGGCTGATGGCCCAGGATGTCTCGCCCCTCACAGGAGGGCTTATGCTCTTCATCTTCGGTCTTGGTCATGGCGTGCCCATAATCCCCATAGCCACCTTTTCACGGGCAGTTGGGGCCAGGATAGGCGATGGCTACATCGCCGCCGGCCAGTACACCACGAAGATCTTCGGCCTGGTTGTGATCGCAGTGGGACTGGTATATGCCGCTCGTTACTTCGGCTTGCTGCTGTGGTAATGCGAGAGGACGCCGCCGGCTGGCTGGAAGAGGGAGATGCCGGCCGGCTCTCACATGCGGCCGTCCTTCCTCGATCCGATAGGTCGCGCAAATACTCGGCATTTCCAGACGAATCTGTTAATAGAGCCGCATTTTTTAAAATGGGATAAACTCACAGGCAACGGGTCATGAGATTCCGATACCTTGACTCAAATGGCGCCTGGCGGAACTTGCATGCTTGTCCCGCCAAGGGTCTTCATCGCTTCTGGACCTGGCGACGCAGGGACAGTCGATCAGGAAATGGAGCGCACCGTCGCGAAAGTGTCTCTAGACGCCAGTTCCTACTGTCCCCTGAGCATCCCCTTGATCTCCTCCACGCTGGGGGCTCTGCCTACGGCCTTTGGCTGGCCGTCGATGTAGAGGGCTGGAGTCATCATGACTCCCCGGTCCAAGATCTCCTGCAGGCTCTCCACCTTTATCACCTCAGCTGAGATCCCCATCTCATCCACCGCCTTTCGCACGTTCTTCTCAAGACCCTTGCATTTGGCACAGCCCGTGCCCATGACCTCTATCTTGACCACGATTTCAGACCTCGCTATCAATCCATACGTAGTGGCATTCTTTTTCCGGCTCTTCAATAGCGACCAAGCTTCTTGTAATGCGGCTCCGGTGGCGGGCTGGGACGCACCTCGAGGACCTTGCTCTTATCCAGCGTTCGCACCAGGCCCGACCACTCCAGCTCTGCTGTCAGGTTGTAGATGCCTGCCCTTGAAGCATTCCAGGTACCGGAGAACTCAGCCTTTCCCGAGGGCTGAAGCTGGACCCTGGAGATCGATGCACCGCCTTCGCTTATCAGAACGCTCACAACCAGTCCCGGATACGGATCGGCCGCGGCGGGCCCAGCAGCGCTGGCGTTTGAGCCAGGGTCGACCGTGGCGTTGAGGGCTACTCCAGGGCGTGCGTAAGAGCCCAATCTGATCCCGGGATTCTTGTTTTTGTTGAGGGTCCCGCCGGTGTAAAGCGTTATAGGCTCGCAGGTGACGCAGCCTAGGACTCGAAGCAGGGACTCGTTTCCTTGAGCAGCCTCAAATTCCACGGTTATGGTCACAGGTCCCGGATATGCGGGATCTGGGCTGGCGGTTATATCGGCGATCTCAAGGATCCAGAACGGATGATGCTGCTGCCACTCCTGCCAGGAGTACAGCCTGGCGTCATATCCCATCAGCAACAGGGCGAAGGCCAGGTTGGAGGCCGCCCCTCCGTTCTGTGAGTAAGCAACCACAGGCCTCTGAAAGGATAAGTTGGAGAACAGGCCGGAGAGCTGGGTCTGGTTCTTGAATCCTTCAACAGCCAGAACAGATGTGCCTGCCAGGTTCAGGGCTCCTGGAATGTGAGCCTGGCCGAACTCCTCCGCCGTCCTTGCATCGATCGTCTGAACTTCGCCGCTGCTTACCATGTCGTAGACTGCCAGGACGTCAGACCTGATCCGCGGCTCGTAGATGGCTGGGGCTCGCCTGGAGGAATCATTGGCCAGAGGAAGCCCCGCCTCTTTCCAGGCAGAGAGCCCGCCGTCCAGGACTGCCACTCTCTCCTGGCCAAGGTACTGGAGGGTCCAGAATATGTAGGTGGGATCACCGCACGCCAGGCAGCTTCCGTACAATACAGCCGAATCGTTGCGCGAAACGCCGGATTCTCCAAGGAGCATGGCAAGCTTGGCAGGGCTCTTCAGGAAGCCGTCCTCTGTGAACTCGTAGCGGGGTATATGCAGGGACCCGGGGATGAACTCCTCTGGCTGGTCGTTGCTGACGTATATGATCAGATCTGATTCGGTTACGTTTTCAGGTCGGATCAAGATGGAGTGGCCCGGATCCTCCTGGCCCGATCCGGGTGGCAGGAGCAGCAGCAACGCTATGGCCAACAGCATTAACGGACATCTGGACCGGAGCAGATGAAAGTCTGACCGTCCAGCATATTGTGATGAGATCAAACCGCTCATGAATACCAATCCACAAGACCAATCCACACTGGATTTCCAAAAAGTGTGTTCTTCCAGTTGATAATAGCAGCGCTTACCCTGGAGTTGAAGTCCTCCCATATGATCGCCTCCGCCAGTCACAGTATCTGCCAGTAGATCATGGGGGCAAGCAGTACCAGCGTCAGCCCGGTGATAAGCCGTATCGCAACCCTGTGGTCCTGCCGGAACCGGTCCACGCTTGAAGGGCTGGATCCCAGAGCCATGAGGCCGCCAACCACCAGGACGGGGAGCACCACGCCGAGGTTGTAGAGCAGCAGATAGGTCAGTGTAGATGCGGTGTATCCTTCTGAGGAGATCACACCCAAGAGTGCAAAGTACACTGCACCGACGCAGGGAACCTTGACGAGTGAGAAGACGGCGCCCGCCAGGAAGTACGAGCCTAGCCTGCGGTTCTGCATCGACTGCTGGAAGAAGTCGAGCGCCCAGTCGGTGCGGAAGAGCGACGACTGGCCCATGTGCAGCCTTCTTCCGTCCTCAAGTTGGAGCGCGCCGAGCACCAGAAGGAGGAGGGCCAAAAAAGCCCGCATCCCTGTAGCCGTCGACGGTTTCTCCTGTAGCAGGGAGAATAGGCCGATTCCGAAGAGATAGTAAACCGTGAATATCCCGGCAGAGAAGCAGACAACCAGGTAGATCAGGTCTCGCCTGCGCCCAGAGGCTGAAAGCACGGTGCTTGCGAGAAACGCCAGGATGGCGAGGAGGCATGGATTGAATCCTGCAAGCAGACCTCCACCCAACACCGTTGCCATAGTGGCCAACGATAGGTTCCGCAAAGCCGCCTCGCTGGCGGAGATATAATCGTTGTCCTCCTGCTGGACCTGGATAGCATGGCCAGCCAGGGCTGCCCGGAGCATGGCCTCAAGTCGGTCCTTTTTCCCGCCATAGTCCTTCTCCCCGATGACCGCATCTCCCACCACTACCGATGGGACCTGCTTGATCCGGTGCTCATTGATGAACTCGCGCCCCTCGTCCGAGTATATGTTATGCTCGACGACCTGCACACCAGGATAATCACGGAGCACCTCCTCCACAGTCTTCTCAGCCAGGGCGCATTTTGGGCATCCCGGAGATACCACAAGGAATACCTGAGATAAGTTTCCCGGGTGGTTCTCTTCAGCAGCCCCGCTGCATAGAGCACAGCTGAGCAGCAGCCAGGCTGCAATCACGCCTGTCCAGGAACTCATCGTCGACATCCCCCGGCCATTACGGGCTTCCCCTATTTCAGGATATACCCTTCAGCCAGGATATAATACCCTATAAGAGAGCCCTCTTCGCGGACAGGAGAGCTTGCATCATCCAGTGCATCTTCCAGGTCTGGGCCGGTCCATTTCGTATCAAAAGGAATAAATGGGAAAACTCAGATTCAGCCTTTTAAAGAGTATTGATGTATAGAGGACGAAGATATGAGGACAATTACCACGTTGATCATTATCTCGATGCTGATGGCCGGGCTGGTCGCCTCGGCAGGAGCTGCAGGTGTGATCGATCTGAGCAGCCTAGGAAAGAAGCCGGTGATCGAGCCCATAAGCCTGCCCAGAATGACATCTTATACGCCTTCCTTTCTGAGCTACGAAAACGCCAATCCGACCTACAACGTGATCGACTTGAGCACGCTTAACAGAAAGGCTGTGACCCCTTCCGTGGCAGCTTACGTGATCAAGGGAGCAAACCCCATCAAATTCACGCCAACCGTGGCGATATTCAACCAGAACCGCACCGCCTCCTTGACCAATACCGTGGTCACGCCATCGTTTGCCGTGGCTGCCAACAGGACGGCAATCACCCCGCCCCAGGCCATATTCGGTGGGGCTTGAAGGCATAGGCATCGCCAGGTCTCATCAGCTCAATGGCTAGCCCGGCATGGGCTTTGTGAGGGTGTGGGGATATCGGAGGACGGAGTCATGAAGGTGGAGATAAGCATTGATGGGAAGTCCCTCCCATTGAACGATTTCACTCAGGAGATAATAGGAAACGTCTCCGCCGGCATGGCCGAGTCCCTGCGCGGCGTCGGGCCGGACTGGAAGACCCTTATTATCAGAGTGGAGAGGGACTCAGGGCGGCTTCTTTGACCTTCTGAAGGCCGTGGATAGGTCTATCAGATAGGTTCCCTCTTTTACTGCCATAATCAGGCCGTCGCGGTTGAATAGGTATGGCAAATTCAGCTCATACGTTCCAGGCTCGTTGATCCTTATGCTCTCTACCGGGTCCAGCTCCCGGACAGCTCCCGCCTCCTTTACGGCAGCTCTCTCTATCCTGGACGCATCGGCAAGCCTTTTCTCTGACGTCTGAACTGCCTGCAAAGCAGCAGTGCTTTGCGCCGCATGGTAATCTGGCTCGGCGAGCCTGTCCCCTCTGTCCGCAGGAGGCAGTCCGGATGGCTCTTTTCGCTTACCAGGAAGCCGTTCCTGGGCCAGCGTGGTTGACGGACTGACCTGGCCAAAGGCTATTTCATGATCTGAATTCCTGGTAGCAGAAGCCGGCGCCGACCTGCGGGGAGGCACACGAACCCCCATCTCCCTGGTGATAACCGCCTCTTCACCGGGGAGCTGGTCCCAGCCATTCTGGTCTTTCTGGCTGCGTCCGGAGGCCGGGCGGACGAAATGGAACTTCTTGCCTCCGCAGGCAGGGCATCCTAAGAAAAGGTCGGTGCCTTCGTCTATCGACTTGTTGCAGATGCTGCAGATGTGGGGCATTCAATCGCCAACTGATACTTTGGTGCTGATCTGGTACTGGTCCTTCTCCACAGTTCGAAGCTGGTTGGCAGGCCCTATAACCGTCATCCTGCGCTTGAATCCCTTGCCCAAGATCCGATCCAGGAAGGAGCTGCTCTCCTTACGGCTTGGGTAGCTCTCGATCTCGATGCCGGAGAACTCGTCCACCCTGATCTCCGTCATGGTCATCTCGATCAAGCGGACCTCTTCGTCAGGTGTAAGACCGCTCTCGAGCACCACTATCCTGCCGGTCTTCACCTTGTCCAGGATCAGTCGGATCTTCTCCATTGAGGTCATGTGTTCCAGCTTTTCCTGGGAGATGAGGTCCATCTGAACTTCCCTCATCATATCACCCGAAGTTCAAAGCTATAGCATCGTAAAGGACGTCGAGGTGCTTGCCCTCGAGGGCCGATATCTCAACCATTGGGTGCTGCGGGAAAGCTGCTCGTATCCTGGATGGGGCAGAGTTCGGAAGGTCCACTTTGTTGGCGATGATCAAGAGGGGAAGGCCACGGGCCTCCATATTGCCTATCACGGTCACGTTTACCTGCGTGTAAGGGTCTTCGGTCGAGTCCATGACGAGGAGCACGCCATCCAGGTCATCGAGCCACTTAATGGCCTCGATAACGCCCTCAGTAGCTTCCTTGGCCCTCTTCTTGGCCTCATCCTCGGACATCCCGAATGCCATGAATTCCCGAAAGTCTATCTTGGTGGCCATGCCCGGCGTATCCACGATATCGAGCTGGATGGTGGATCCATTGGAGTTGATGAGCAGTCCTTCCTTTCGGACTGCCCGCCTGGTCTCGTGGGGGATATTGGAAACGGTGCCAACCACCGCACCATCGCCGCTCCAGTCATTCACGATCCGGTTGGCAAGGGTGGTCTTTCCAGCATTTGGCGGGCCGTAAATCCCGATCTTGGCTCGACGTTTACCGAATATGCGGTTAAGCCAGGATCCCAGGCCCATCCTGATACTCTTGAACACATCCATATCCATCCTCTTGGCTTGAATTTATGTCATATCTCTACTAATAATTTTCCATTACTTTTTTTTGGATCTATAATTGTCCTTGGAAAGGATATCCTCACCCGATAGAGGCGACCAGGATCAACAGTTGCGGTTCATCAATTCTATGGACATATCCCTCCAGGCATCTCGGAGATTTGGGGAATTGCAGTTGTGGTTTGTCCCAGGCATGCCACTGAAATGGGTCCGCTGCCGGGGCACGAAAGCACAGATTAATCATAATATATTTTTGGGCAGGTTTTAAAATCGTAGACCCAATTGAATCCGTCTTGCCAAAAGGTCAGCGGTGCAGATTCCAGCTGCGAAAAAGCTGGCTGCGTCATAATCGGCTCCGGATCGTATCGCACAAACTCGATCTCGCCCCTGTGAGTTTGCCATTCTGTGAGTTTGCCATTCTGTGAGTTTGCCATTCTGTGAGTTTGCCAATGAGATATTTTGCCGATCCACGATGTGGCAGAAATATACCTGCCTCATTACGTGCTCATGCATAGGGAAAAACGGCCTCAATGCCATGGAGGGCGGCGATATGGGCTTTTTGGCAGTCCATCTCAAGCACAGCTGGGCGTGTTGCTCTGCATATCCGATAAGCGACCTTGAAGCAAGCTGAGATATCCGGATTCTTCCGGTGCCAGGGTTGGGATCTTTCCGGGGATGCCTTTGAGTTCTTGCCTTACCGCATCGGATCGGCCCCTCCGAAGAGCTCCTGGGCCGGGCAGCTGGTTTGGAATCCCTCGAAGTCCCCGCTTTGCCTGATCGCCTTCCATATATCCTTCAGCGATTGGCAAAGCACATTACCATAACCCTTCTCCAGGTACGGACATCCACGTACGGTCCCTTCCACACCCACATGAAGCCAGCGCTGGCCAGCCATGCACCCCATCATCTGGCCCTCGAAGTAGGTGCTCGCAAAGGCCCGGGGCCCATCAGGCGAGGAGTTGACCTTTCGGTAGAAGCGCATTATTTTCTCACGATCTATCTGGGTGAGGCGGTCCTCCTCCTTGCTTGGCTTTGCTTCCCAAACTGAGAACTCCATGACTCCCAGGTCGCAGGCCAGTGCGTATAATTCGTCCAGGCTGTCCACCCGGTCGGGTGTAACATGGGTGGTCATGGTGACCATGAGCCCGGCCTCCAGGCCGGCCCTTATGGCAGCCAGCGCCTTTTCATGAGCCCCCGCTACTCCTCGTATCCTGTCATGTATCTGAGGATCCGCGCTGTAGACGCCTATTAGCAGGTTGTACAGGCCTGCTTCCTTCAGAGCCCTGGCCTTCTCCGGAGTCATCTCAAGCCCAGGCGTAAAGAGGTTTACCACGGCTCTCTCCCTGTCAACATATGAGATGAGCTCGAAGATGTCCTCCCTCAGCATTGGATCTCCCTCGGTAAATGTGATGATGCAGGCTCCGAGGTCCAAGGCCTCATCTACCACGCGCTGTATATCCTCGCGGCACAGCTCGCCTTCGCCGTTCACGATGGTGCAATGATCGCAGGAGCAGCCGCACTTCCTGGTGACCTCAATGCTGACCGTCTGAGGAACGTAGCGGCCTATACCGATCTTGGCCTCGTTGAGGATCAGCCTCTTGAAGGGACCGCTGGGGATCGGTGGCAGCCAGGTGGATGGGATCAACTCATCTTCGCCGGCGAAGGCCGGCTTCTCCTCTGCCAGCCTCTCGTTGATCTTGTTCAACAGCGGCTGAACCATCAAAGAGAGAGGCCCCTGGGCCTCGATCCTCCGACTCTCCTCAACGAAATTGACCGTCAGAGCGGGAGTCTTGACTAGCTGGGTCATCTATGACACACATAATACAGGGCAGTTAAAGAGTTATCGCTTCTCTGAGGCGTTTTCTTCTGTCCCGGTACGACCTCTCTGCCTATATTGGGCTTGGGCGGGGTCCAGATAATATTGCATATGATCGGTCAGCTGAAAGTCCAAAGTCTCCTTTTTGGTGTGCGGTACGGTCAAGATTGCCCAGCAATGGGAAAGAAGGAATTGAGCTACTAAGAGACCTGGCTTATGGCGATGTGGCTTATGGCGATGTGCTCATGGCGATGTGCTCATGGCGATTGAGACCTTTATCTTGAGACTGCGATCCGAGTCGTCGCACTTCTGCTGCCCTCGGATCGGCAATCAAGCGGCCAGGCATGTATCTTTCCAGTTCCGGCAAATCTTGCATCTGCGAATAACCGCGATTTTCGATGGTGATTTTTATCCAATCCACATATGAGAAGGCGCTCTTGGATCAGTGACTGCCGACAACCTTGAAATAAGGGTGATCCCTCTCTGCTTAGGTGATAATAATGACCGATACTAGAGCTGATACCCCGTCCACAGTGGTCCTGGCATATTCGGGAGGACTGGACACCTCGGTCTGCATACCGCTGCTCCGGGAGAGGTACGGGGTCAAGAAGGTTGTGACCGTTCTTGTGGATGTAGGCCAGCCTGCGTCGGACATCGAAAGGGGAAACCTGCGGGCAGAGAAGCTGAGCGACGAGCATTACCACATCGACGCCCGGGAAGAGTTCGTAAACGATTACATCTTTCCACTCATAAAGGCCAACGGCAGCTATGAGGGTTACGTGCTCGGAACTGCTATCGCAAGGCCGCTTATCGCCAAGAAGACCGCCCAGGTTGCAGAGAGGCTGGCTGCTGAGGCGCTTGCTCACGGCTGTACCGGCCGGGGCAACGACCAGCTGCGATTTGAGGCGGTATTCAGGGCAACGAAAATGAAGGTTATCGCGCCCATGAGGGATCTGGATCTTGCAAGGGAATGGGAGATCGAGTATGCTCGGGAGCATGGCATCGACGTCCCGGTGACAAAAGAGAGGCCATGGTCCATCGACGAGAACATATGGTCCCGGTCAATCGAGGGTGGGCATCTTGAGGATCCCTTCTTCGAGCCTCCGGAGGAGATCTATTCCTGGACCAAGTCCCCCAGTCGAGGATTGGCCCCGGAGATCGTTGAGATCGAGTTCCAAGAGGGCGTTCCTGTGGCCCTTAACGGCCAGCTGATGAACGGCATGGACCTGATCGCGCGCCTGAACTCCATAGCCGGAGAGCACGGTGTCGGCCGGACAGATATGGTGGAAGACCGGGTCCTGGGGCTGAAGGCCAGGGAGAATTACGAGCACCCCGCGGCAACAGTGCTGCTGACTGCTCACCGGGATCTCGAGCTTCTGGTCCTCTCCAGAAACGAGCTGCGCTTCAAGGCTGGAGTGGATGCGGCCTGGTCTGAGATGGCCTATATGGGCCTGGTGGACGACCCGTTCTACGCCGACCTCAACGCGTTCATCGACCAGGCCAGCTCCAGGGTCAACGGGACGGTTCGCATGAAGCTGCACTGCGGAAGCGCCATATCAGTTGGCCGGAAATCGCCAGACGCATTATACTCGCAGGACATGGTATCCTTCGACTCGCATACGCTGAGCCAAAGGGATGCCGAGGGATTCGCCAAGTACCACGGTTTTCAGGCCAGGCTGCTGCGCCATAAGTGAAGGCCTGAGCACGCTGCTTAAGTCCGGATCGGAACTTTTCAGGAGGCGCTTTTATGCCTCCTGAGATCCGTCTCTCAAGTACCCGCTTTTCACTCTTTTTGCGCGATTGTGCAAGCCTTTATCTGATCTCCATGCAGGATATTCTGGCATGACCAGGATAGAGATAACCGAGGAATCCGGGGCAGATGATCTGGCACCTCTGGCCCTCGCATTCAACCAGATAATCAGCCTGCCTGTAACCATTCGCAGCGCCCGGTCGCCTGGCGTGCGGGTGGAAAAGGGCGTGATAGTGGACAAGAGCTATACCGGCCCAGTTCTCGAAAAGGTTCTTCAGTCCGGCAGGCCTGAGCGGACCATCCCTGGAGATGGGGCATTCAAGGGTGTCCCGGTATCGGTGGCACCGATCAAGGTTGGAGATCAGGTTGTGGCTGCTGTAGGCGTTGTGGATGTGGTCGGCACGATTGACATCCCGGAAGTGTTCGGTGCCTATACTGAGGTGGTGAGACAGGTTTCTCAGGGCAGATGACGCCTTGCAGCAGGGAATTCTCTGTCAGGCAGGCACGGCTCTCAGATCTGCCGAGCCTCATGGAGATAGAGGCCCAGTGTTTTCCAGAGGAGACGGCCTTTCCTCAGGGGATGTTCGTCTTTCTCATAAGAAACGCACGGACGCTGGTGGCCTTCAAGCATACAGGGGAGGTGGCTGGCTTCATCATTGGTTATCCCAGCGGCCGCACCGGGATAATATATACCCTGGACGTGGCCCCTATTTTTCGCAGGAGAGGTCTGGCAACGTTGCTGCTCTCAAGCCTTGAAGTTGAGCTCGGGCGCTGCGGAGCCCGTCGCTTTCGCCTGGAGGCAGCCAGAGACGATCCCGTGGCGCGACATCTCTACAGACAGGCAGGCTACGTGGAGAAGGAAGCGCTCAGAGACTACTATGGGCCAGGACGCTGGGCGGTTCGTATGTGGAAGGAGGCCTTGCCCTGAGCCCAGCGATCTTCTTTACACCTTCAGCAGATTTTTTGAATTATGACAATCAATGGATCCATCTGGTATCTTTTCGCGTCTCCCGATAGTCCGTCTGCCTGGAAAAGGCCTTCAGATCGGCTAGATCGCGATGCCAGCTTCTCCTCGCATCTCGGGGAAAGGTTTTTTTGTATACGAATTTCTTATAACAGACTCGGCGTGGATTTCATGCAGTATCTCAAATACTCCTTGATGGAGGGGGAGCAGATCTATTACGAGACCAGTTTGCACCGGTCCGTAATACTCTGGCCCGTGATACTGAGCATGCTCCTTCTTGCATTTCCATGTCTCCTGATAGTCGGCATCACCTGGATTATCCTTGTCACGGTCAATTATATCACATCTGAGTTCGTTGTCACCAACAGGAGGCTGTCACTGCAAACCGGTATCCTGAGACGGCAGGCTATCAACAGGCCGGTGGATGAGGTAGGAAGAATAGACGTGGAGCAGGGGGCACTTGGTAGTATCCTCGGATACGGGACGCTTGTGGTTCCTGGAGCAAGCGGAGAGATGCACCGTTTTTCGTCGGTATCGAGGCCGTTTGAATTCAAGAGGCGGGTACAGGAGCAGGCAAGTGCGGTCTGTATGGCCGGATAGCGCCAAGAATCGTTGGGGCCCCGGCTGAAAATGCCGCCTTTGAATATTATTGAGAGCGGTTTATGCCTTTGTTCGGGTACAAGGAGGCCGTGATCGTAACGCCTCTTGGGAAACCCTCAGATACTCCGAGCTGTCATTCATGCAGTAATGATCAATCCCACTATTGCGGATAGATCTTCCAGAAAGCCTTTTATTCTGGGAAGAGGGGTAGTTTCTCGTCTTCTTGGAGGGGCTCATCATGACCGGTCGCGCGTTCCTGTTCGTGATCCTGTATCTATCGATGATAGCCATTGCCGATGCCGAGTTCCTCGACCTGGGTCCCGTTCGACTCTACCTTGATATGGCAGCTGTCCCGGATCCCTTCCTGGAGCTTAAAGCACCTTACGGAGAGGTCCACCAAGATCCATACAGCCCGGATCAGGACGTATTCTGCGTGGTCTATGCAGCTCATATAGGACACCGGCCTGATGCGGTGGTACAGATACATGAGATGCAGGAACCATGGAACAGCAGCCTCGACGGCCTCGAGGGCATCATCCGCTCATCTGGCCTGCTGCCCGACGGCTGGACATATGATAGCGGGGATCTGAATCTGACTCGCCACAGAGGGGCAATTGTCAATGCGACAAGCTCGGATCAGGAGAAGGTTCGGGTTGGAGCGCTGGCACTGGACCAGGAAGGCGGCAAAGCAAAACGGTTCTGCCTTGTGGCATCAAGATGCCGCAAGAACTGCACCCTGATGCTCATGGAAAGCCTTCGCTTCATGCCATCTCCAGCCATCTGAGATCTCGTCCCTGGCCACATTGCAGCCGTTCATCAGGGGATGTATATGGTTCTGGTTATCCAGGCATCCAGATACTCTTTCGTCTCAAAAGAACGGGATATAATAACACCAAAAAAACGTTCGTTCCCTCTACACGCGTCTTCTGGGTAGTCTTCGGGCATCAGGCTGCTCGTCGATGGTGATGTCCGGTGCTCAGATCACCGAAACCTTTATATCTAACTCTAAGTTAGTAACTGTATATTACTCCCAAAGAGATCTAAGGTGTATCGCATTGGATCCAATCCAGCTTCTCGACATACTGGGAAACGAGAATAGGAGGCGAATACTTCAGCTCCTATCGTTCCGCCCTTTCTACTTCAACGAGATAGCAAAGCGTCTGGATGTGGGGCCCAAGGCGGTGATAGACCATCTGGAGATGCTTGAAGAGGCGGGAATCGTAGAGTGCTACACCGATGAACGCAGGCGAAAGTATTTCAGAATAGCCAGCAATATGGTGCTGGAGGTGGCCCTATCGCCCTATTCGTATGGGGTCAGAGCTTATGGAGGGCCTCCGGTCATGACCTCTTCCCAGCTGCTGGAATGTCCGGATCTGCAGTTCTTAAACCAGGAGTTGGGAAATCTGGAGAGCAGGAGGATCGAGCTTCGTCAGCTCATGGCAGAGCTCGACTCGAAGGAGATCGAGATCAAGAAGATAGCTGCGGAGGCCATCCGCACCTGCGCTCAGGACGTCGGAGAGATGGAGATTTTGCGGGCGCTGCTTTCTGGAGTATCCGATCTGCCCACGCTGGCGAGAAGGCTCGAGATGCCGGAGGGCGTGGTAAAGGAGATCCTGGCCCGTCTGGAGGCTAGAGGGGCAATCAGGGGAGGTCCTGGCGGCTGGAGAATATGATATTTCGGCGTCAGGCAGGCTTTTAGTGTAGGCTATACTTACAGGCGATATTTGGTGATCGCTCTCATGGATTTTGTCCGGGGGGCATTCTTGTGATCAGTTGTCAATCTGGGATCTTGGGCGGTTAAAATGATGGATCAGATCGTCCTTAGAGTGGCAGAAGCCAATCATCGTGATGTTGGACGGAGCATGGCCAGGTTCAGCCCTGAATATATCAAGGCTCTGGATCTTGAGAACGGCAATGTGGTTGAGATCCTGGGAAAGAACCGGGTATGCGCCCTGGCCTGGCCAGGCAACCAGGAGGACCAGCCCGATATAATCAGGATAGACGGAAACCTGAGGTCAAACCTGGGCGTCGGCATAGACGACCGGGTTACTGTGAGGAAGACCGAGGTCAAGCCAGCCAGGCGAGTGCTGCTTGCCCCGACCAGAAAGATAAGGCTGATTGGCGGCCCTCAGTACCTCCTGCGATTGCTTGAAGGCCGTCCTGTGGTGAGAGGGGAGCAGATCAGGGTGGATATGATCTCAAGCACATTGGCCCTGATCGTGGTCAGCACTACCCCAAACGGATCCGTTGTCATAACCAGGGATACCGTGATCAACATCTCGAAGGAACAGATCGAAGGCTTGCAGTTCAGGGAGATAACCTACGAGGATATCGGAGGTCTGCGAAAGGAGATCCGGGCCATTCGGGAGATGGTTGAGCTGCCACTCCGACATCCAGAGATTTTCCAAAAGCTAGGCATCAGCCCTCCCCGAGGCGTTCTTCTGCATGGCCCTCCTGGCACCGGAAAGACCCTTATAGCAAGGGCGGTGGCCAGCGAGACCGACGCCACGTTCACCTCGATCTCTGGGCCGGAGATCGTCTCCAAGTTCTACGGGGAGAGCGAGCAGCGGCTCCGCCAGCTCTTTGAGGAGGCGGCAAGCTCGGCGCCGTCCATCATATTCATCGATGAGATCGACTCGATCGCACCAAAGAGAGAGGAGGTGGCTGGGGACCTCGAGCGCCGCGTGGTCGCACAGCTGCTGGCGCTCATGGACGGCCTGGCCTCCAGGGGTGAGGTCATAGTTGTGGCCGCCACCAACCGTCCCAACGCCCTCGACCCGGCCATTCGCAGAGGCGGCAGGTTTGACCGCGAGATCGAGATAGGCATCCCGAACAAATCCGGTCGCCTCGAGATCCTATATGTGCATACCAGGGGCATGCCCCTGGACGAGGCCCTGGATCTGGGCGATATCGCCGATATCACTCACGGTTTTGTTGGTGCGGATCTCTCCTCCCTGTGCAAGGAGGCGGCCATGCACACGATCTCCCGGACAATCCCGGAGCTGGACGTGGAGGAGGACATCCCGGAGGATTTGCTCAACCGGATGCGGGTTACCAAGGAGGATTTCTCGGCAGCTCTGCGAAAGATCGAGCCCAGTGCCATGAGGGAGATAACCATCGAGGTTCCGGAGGTACATTGGAGCCAGATCGGAGGCCTTGCCGAGGCCAAACAGTCGCTTGTGGAATCGGTTGAGTGGCCTTTGCTCTACCCCGATGCATTTGAGGCTGTGGGCATCCGTCCCCCAAGGGGAATCCTGCTATACGGTCTTCCAGGCACCGGAAAGACCATGCTCGCCAGGGCTGTGGCCACGGAGTCAAACCTCAACTTCATCAGCGTAAAGGGCCCGGAGATCATGTCCAAGTGGGTAGGCGAGTCAGAGAGGGCGATTCGGGAGGTGTTTCGAAAAGCCAGGCAGGCAGCCCCGTCGCTGATCTTCTTCGACGAGATCGACTCGATAGTGCCTTCCAGGACCTCAGGTCTTGAGACAAACGTTACCGAGCGGGTAGTCAGCCAGTTTCTGACCGAGATGGACGGCCTGGTCGAGCTGAAGGAGGTTCTGGTCCTGGCAGCAACAAATCGCCCGGACCTGATAGACCCGTCGCTGCTCCGGCCCGGCAGGTTCGACCGCATGATCTACATCCCAATGCCAGATGCATCGGCCAGGCGTGTGATTTTTTCCATTTACCTGAGCCGCATGCCTTTAGCTCCAGACGTAGACGCTGAGGAGATGGTGGCTTGGACCGAGGGCTATTCCGGAGCGGACATCGAGATGTTCTGCAGGGAGGCCGGGATGCTGGCCCTTCGCAGTCGAATCTCCCCAGGAATGAAACCAGAGATGCTGATGCTCAGCAGGATAGAGGTTGGCAGGAAGGATTTCGTGCATGCCTACCGTAACGTCAAGCCCCACCTGACACGGGAGATGCTGGGTCAGTATATGCAGATGATGCAGGAATTCGGCCAGAGCGTTTCATCTCAGCATACCGATTCCCCAGGAATTTCGGACAGCAGTCAGAGCTGAAAGGTCCGGACAGGCAATCCAGAAACGGCAAAATTGGAATAGTTCAGCATCAGCGGTTATCGATGGCTTAAGCATCAGTTATTTAGATCAGAAGGATCAAATGAGAGGCGAGGTTGAAGATGGAAGAGGCAAACGAGTTGCTGGGAACCATTAAGTTTGAAGATACCAGCGGCATCGCCGTACCTGACAGCCTGATCGATCAGGTGATCGGCCAGGACGAAGCGGTGGAGGTCATCAGAAAAGCGGCCCAGCAGCGCCGTCATGTGATGCTCATCGGCTCTCCAGGCACCGGGAAGTCGATGATGGGAAAGGCGATGAGCGAGCTTTTGCCTGTGGAGGATATGCAGGACATCCTGGTCTACCATAATCCAGAGGACAACAACAATCCGAGAATTCGCGTGGTTCAGGCAGGCCGGGGCAAGCAGATTGTGGAATCGCAGAAGATAGAGGCCCGCAAGAAGGTTCAGACCAGGAACATGTTCTTCATGCTCATAGTGATGGGCCTTATAGTCTATGCTTATTATACCGGGCAGCTGCTATTCGGCATTATTGCAGCCGCCCTGATATTCCTGTCAATGCGCTACCTCCTGCCTAAAGAAGACGCCATAATTCCCAAGCTCCTGGTTGACAATAGCGGCAAGAAGACCGCTCCGTTCGTGGATGGGACCGGAGCCCATGCAGGAGCTCTGCTGGGGGATGTTCGACATGATCCGTTCCAGTCCGGCGGCCTGGAGACACCCAGCCATGAGCGGGTGGAGTGCGGTGCAATTCACCGGGCCCATAAAGGCGTCCTTTTCATCGACGAGGTGAACACACTGCGCCTTGAGTCCCAGCAGTCGTTGCTCACTGCACTGCAGGAGGGTGAGTATCCGATAACAGGACAGAGCGAGCGCTCCTCCGGAGCTCTGGTCCGCACCGAGGCGGTCCCATGCAGCTTCGTTATGGTCGCCGCAGGAAACCTGGATGCAGTTCAGGGAATGCATCCGGCGCTGCGCTCCCGCATAAAGGGCTACGGATACGAGGTCTACATGAGGGACACCATGGACGATACCCTGGAGAACCGGGACAAGCTCATCCGATTCGTGGCTCAGGAAGTGGTCAAGGACGGGAAGATCCCTCACTTCACCAGAGATGCCGTTGCCGAGATCATGAGGGAGGCAAAGCGGCGTTCCGGCCGCAAGGGACATCTGACCCTCATGCTCCGGGACCTCGGAGGGCTGATTCGTGTGGCTGGCGATGTTGCCAGGTCGGAAGGCGCGGCCCTGACCGAGGCGCACCATGTGCTGTCAGCCAAGAAGATGGCAAGATCTCTGGAGCAGCAGCTTGCTGATCGCTATTTGGAGCGGCGCAAGGATTACAGCATGTACCGTTCTGCCGGTGATGAGATCGGGCGGGTCAATGGACTTGCCGTGATGGGTGATTCTGGAATCGTGCTGCCCATCATGGCCGAGGTTACCCCTGCCCAGTCCAAGGAGGAGGGGCGGGTTATCGCCACCGGTCGGTTGCAGGAGATTGCCAGGGAGGCGGTGACCAATGTCTCTGCCCTGATCAAGAAGCTGCAAGGGGATGACATAACCAGCAAGGATGTCCACATTCAGTTCATCGGCACTTACGAGGGTGTTGAGGGAGACAGTGCCTCAATATCGATAGCAACGGCTGTGGTATCGGCTCTTGAGGGCATCCCTGTCAAGCAGAGCGTTGCCATGACCGGCTCGCTCTCGGTTCGAGGAGACGTATTGCCTGTCGGCGGCGTCACCCAGAAGATAGAGGCTGCTGCAGAGGCCGGGATAAAGACCGTGTTGATCCCAAAGTCCAACGTCGGGGATGTCCTCATCGACGATACCTACAGGGACAAGATAGAGATAATACCGGTATCCACCATTGGAGACGTATTCGAGCATAGTCTGGCCGGACAGCGCACCAAGCTGCTCGAGAAGCTCAAGAGGTTTGCAACGGAGAAGAAGATCGGGCTTCCACTGCCCGATCCCATCATAAATCCCAGCCGTAGCCTCTGAAGCGATATTATGGCAGATTTTTACGATATTCGCACTGTCAAAGGGCAAAGAACCAGCATCGTTCTGGACAATTCCAAGGTAGAAGAGGTAGCTGACAGCTATTTTCAAGGCGCCGCTGTCCGATCCCTTTTAAACGGGGCATGGGGTTTCGTCAAGACCGATAGCTTGGATGGACTGGACAGCAGCCTGGAGGCATCAGGACGGCTTGCCATGAGCATAGGGCGCCAGGATGTTCTGGAGCTTGCAGAGATCTCTCCGGGAAGGAGCATGGATCTTCCAATGGCCAGGGATACCGCCTCTCTCAGCCTGGAGGAGAAGGTGGAGATCTTGAGGGAGGTCGAGAAGCGTGCCAGGCTGCCGGGGATCAAGAGCACTCAGGCGTTCTATTTCGAGAGCCACAGCACGGTGGGCTACCGAAACTCGGAAGGTCTATCCCTGAGCAGCAGCTTTAGCCGTACCGGTTTTGGCATAACTGCAGTGGCTGCCAGGGAGGGGCTGCTGCAGTCGGGCAGCGAGATCCGGGCGGGAGTGGGTGGCCTTGAGATCATGGATCGAGACGATCCGCTATTGCTGGCTGAAAAGGCGGCCAAGACAGCCATTGAGCTGCTTGACGCCCGGGTCCCAAAGGGAGGAAGGTATCCGGTTATCCTGGATCAGGAGCTGGGAGGCGTCTTTATCCATGAGGCGGTCGGGCATGGAGCTGAAGGGGATATAGTTCTTGAGGGCGGATCGATTCTGGAGGGAAAGATGGGACAGGCGATCGGCTCTGAGCTGGTTACGGTCAAGGACGATCCATCACTGCCATACTACGGGCACTATCCTTTCGACGAGGAGGGGGCAGAAGCCAGGGAGACGGTCATCCTGGACCGCGGAGTTCTCAGGTCTTACCTGCATTCCCGTGAGACCGCCTCGAGGCTAGGCGGGTCATCCCGAAATGCCAGGGCCCAGGGTTACAGCGAACCGCATGTCCGCATGTCGAACACCTATGTGGCCAATGGCGACCGCCCCTTCGATGAGCTGCTGGAGGAGCTGCACGACGGAATATATCTTCTTGGCAGCAGGGGCGGCCAGGTCAACCCGGCGGAAGGCGTCTTTCAGTTCAATGCCAAACGGGGCTACCTGGTGGAGAAGGGAGAGATCACCAGCCTTCTGAGGGACGTATCGTTATCCGGTCAGACCCTGGAGATACTGCGGGGGGTCAGGGCGATTGGCAACGATCTCAAGTTCAATAGCGGCGGCTGCGGCAAGTCCGGGCAGACCGTCCCTGTGGGCGATGGGGCCCCTCATATGCTGATAGGCATGGCCACTGTTGGAGGGGCTGGGTGAACCGATCGTTTCAGGTGGCGCCTCTGAGTCTGAATGATTCCTGTCTTCTCTGAATCATCCCGTCTGCCTCCGTCGCGTCTCCTCTGTCGCTGCTGCTATGCAGGATCAGGTCGGTCGGATCGATTCGATTCGGAAAAAGTGGTTTTGGTGATCGGATCAGACATGATCCCATCTCCGCGCCGCATTCGGGAGATCGAGATTCTTTGAGGCCTCATGACTGAAAAGATCGTCTGGCCCCGGCGCAGATATCTGGTCTCCTCTTATTCTCAGCTCTGGGCCTGGCCCTTGCCGAATCCTTCATGATAATACAAAACTATTTCTTCATGTAGGATCATCAGATCGTTACCCAAAGGCTTATTACTGTGGCATGAATAGAAGAAAGCAGATGGGTAGGGGGATGGGGGTCAGCTCGGGAGCGCTGCTGCCAGATTATCTTTTACACAAATTTTCGATATAAACCCCTTTTTTTCCCATGGGATATTCGATCTGCTATTTCCGAAAAACCTTGTTTGTCGTTGATTCGTGGAAATATATTTTTTGCACAGTCTTGGGAAAACGATATGCTTAGACCAATTTCGATCCAAGCAAAGGGCCCTCTTCCAGTGGAAACTGCTGCGACAGCGAGAGGCGGTCGTGGTGATCCTTGTTATCGGAAACAGTCCATGGGATGCACCCATAGACGTCATGCAGGAAAATTTACATGGCTGCTGCCCTGCAATGTGAAAACATGACTCATTTCCGAGATACATGACTCATTTCCGAGATACATGACTCATTTCCGAGATACATGACTCATTTCCGAGATACATGACTCATCTCCGAGATACATGACTCATTTCCGAGATAAACGTCATGCGATTTTCGGGCTCTTTTTCGCTGCCTACCTTATTCCGGCGACCTGCGGTCGATCCAAGGCATTTTCGTGCCGAAGATGCAGCCGCCATTTCAATGCAATAATGCTATTTCGCAGGTCAACAACTTATATATACTCAGTAATCCAAGTAGGATATGGTCCAGGCGGGTGTGATGTGATCCGGATGACAGGATTCCCCCGGCCGGCTATTCAGCCCCCGTTCTTGGGGCATAGGAGTCCGGGATACGGCATTTATGCCGCTGATCCCAAGGGAACCCCATCGATTAATAGCCTTAATCCCACAGGACAGCCTATCTGAAGCACACTTGAAGGATCACCAAAACCCGCCTGTGGCCTTCCACCGAGTTTTCGGGTCTTATTCCCAGAATAAAAGCCGTATCGGATATGCCAGTGCAAAGCCCGAGATTAGTGCTGGCAGAAGCCTGGCCAAAAACGCGGGCTCATGAGTGATAGAGATGATGACGTCCAAAATCCGCAGAAAAGAGTATGAGCAGAGCGCTGCCTGGATCTGCTGCAGGGAGAATTTCAGATCCATCTGGTATAGAGACCGAGAGGATCTGATAAAACGGATGCGTCCGCAGATAGTAAGAAACCAGAATTCGGTTCATACGAGAGACTGCCGCCAGGAAACAGTGCTTTCTCGTCTCCTGGATAGGCCTGCTGACACAGCCGGAGAGATGCCTTGGCCTATCCTCTCCGACAGGATAGAAGAGCTCAGAGACGCTGACCTTTCTGCCGCTCTCTCACCCTTAAGATGCGCCTTGTATGCTGAGAAGGCCAGAACCAAAGTCGGCTCTGGCTGCGACTCCTCTGCCTGGAATGTGCCTCTGAGAGGGGTTGGCATAAGCGTCCTTCCATCTGGATCATGACCAGGTCGCCGCCCTGTATCCGTAACCTGGAATCCAGGTTCCCTCGCGCTGCACGCTATCTAAGGAGCCGGGGCTTTCGCTGGTTGTCCAATGATCAGATCTGGGCCCATGTCCTTCCATTGCTTATGGATGCCTCAGGCAAGGCAACATCGAGGATCGCGGTCTGGCCAGGAGGGCTGGCCAGCGACTGCATGGAGCTGGAGATAGAGCCTGCTGGAAGGATGCTCGCAGTTCGGATCTGGATCGGAGAGATAAAATCGGAGAAGAGGCTGATGACATTGAATCAGCTCTTAGAGAGCTATCACTTCCTCGCGGAAATGGCTGCCTCTTCCTACGAAAGCCCTGGCCTGGTGCGCATATCCTCAAGCCCCAGAGAGTGACTGCTCCAGGCCCTCAAGATGGGCCCATGAGGCTTTGCTTCCGGCGAAATTGCAGTTCCACTGACGGAAATATAAGAAAAATTGGCCCTAGATATGGGACCAGAGCCGCCCGAAGGAAGCAGCGCAGACTGATCAGCCAGTGATGCCCCCCTGCAGCTTCATATGCGGACCTCAATTCCATGGGACCTCAGGTAATCCTTGACCTGGCCCACTGTGACCTCTCCCCGGTGGAATATCCCGGCAGCCAGAGCCGCATCCGCTCCAGCCTCCGTAAAGGCCTCGAGCATATGCTGGGCGTTGGCAGCTCCGCCGCTGGCTATGACCGGAATCCCCACCGCCTGGCAGACCGCACGAGTGAGTGGTATGTCATAGCCGATATTGGTCCCGTCGCGATCCATGCTTGTAAGCAGTATCTCTCCGGCCCCGAGCTCCTCCATCTTCCTGGACCATCCAACAGCATCCAGCCCGACAGCCTTGCGCCCACCATATATCACGACCTCGAACCAGGCCCTGCGCCCATCCTCCAGATCGTAGGCAGTTTCTGCTTTGCGTATCTCGAAATTTCGCATTGCATCCACAGCGACCGTTATCCTATCACTGCCGAACTCCTGGGCTGCCTGCTCCACCAGCTCTGGATGCAGAACAGCGGCCGTGTTCATTCCCACCTTATCGGCTCCAGCCTCCAGGATCTCGCCTATGGCTTCTAAGCTGGATATGCCACCGCCTACTGCAAACGGTATGTCCACTTCCTGCGCCGTCCGTTTGACCACGTCCACCATAGTCCGTCGTCCCTCGGCTGATGCGGTTATGTCCAGGAAGACCAGCTCGTCAGCGCCCTGCTCCTGGTAGCGCCTGGCGAACTGCACCGGATCGCCCTGCCTCTTCAGGTCGACGAACTTGACCCCCTTGACCACCGAGGGGATGCCGTCCACAACTTTCACATCCAGACAGGGGATGATCTTGGCATAGCTCTTCATAAATAACGAAGATCAAACCACATGGCTAAAAGCTTTTCATTTCCCGTCCTGCAGATCCCGAAATGCCTGACAACGGGACAAGAAAGTTAGTCGAGGCTCGTCAGGATGCCTTGCCGCTCACCGATCTCAAGCCAGGCCCATGCCCATATGACTGCCTCAAAAGCCCGAACCAAATCGCCCCTCTCCAGGAAATATCCGCTGTCATCGATGTAGGCAAGCACGTTTTCCATAAACTTTGGATCGCCTTTGGCAAGAGCTGCCCTCTCCTGGGCACGCCTCCTCCACTTCTCGGTCTCCGCGAGCAGCTCCTCACTGATATCTGGCATCAGATCTTGCCTCGTTATTTGCTTCTGCCAATTTCGCATCCGCTCTTGTTGTCAGGCAACACCGGTTCGGTTGCCGGCGTCGTCTCGGACAGGTCTGCTGCATGGCCTTATCATCTGCCTGGCCTGGAGCTGACCTCGTCCACCTTATAGACCCTTTTCGGGTCCACCTCCACCCTCACCATGGTCTTGAGCGGGTATCCCGCATCCCTCACGAGATCGGCTCCTGATCCCCTCTCTATCACAACCACCAGATCCTTTACGATAGCTCCAGCCACCGACAGGGCCTGACAGACTGCCAGGGCAGTGCCGCCGGTGCTGACCACATCATCGACCATTATCACGCGATCGCCCTTCTCTATGCCGTTTACGAAGAGCTGGGATTTCGAGTAGCCTGTTACCTGAGATACCTCGATCTCTCCGGGGAGACCGTATTTGCGTTTGCGCACGATGACCAGCGGGATGTCGGTGGCCAGGGAAAGTGCCATGCCTATGGGTATCCCCATGGCCTCAACGGTAACTATCTTGTCCACGTCCATATCGGCGATCCGTATGATATGCCCTACCACTTCTCTTATCAGGGCCGGCCTGACCTGGGGAACGCCGTCGGTTATCGGATGGATGAAATAATTGTACTCACCCCGTCTGAAAACCGGTGCCTCCCTCAGCGACATCTTCAATATTTCCAGCATAGGACCAAAAGCCTCCTAACCACAATAGCTTCTGCTGGAGAGGTATCAGGATTTAAAACGTGGCATATGATCCGTTGATCCGCCGGAGCAATCGACATTCTCAATCCGGGAAATATTTAAAGAGCACATAGGACCATATACCATGTCATCTATGCCTTAATTGCTGACCGAAGATGCCAGGAAGAGCGCCCTATAAAAACGGGCGGCCATCCTGAGGCAAACTGGATTTAGACAGAACGATGGGGCTTTGGGTGGGGGTGCCCATATGGCCTGTCCATTCCGGCAGGGAATCGCCGGCTATGGACTGTCCGGAATCTGGAAGGTCTCTGCCCCGGCCGATCACGTATCCAATCTAGGTAAGGTGCATGAGAGATGACTGATGTCGAGTCACTCCGTTTAAAGGTAGCTGAAGCAGATCAGAGGGACGTTGGAAAGGGAATCGCCAGGATTGGCGACGATATAATGACCAGGATGGGGGTACGCCCCCTGGATGTGATCGAGATAAGCGGATCACGGGAGACTGCCGCCCTGGTTGTGAGCGCCTACGCAGCAGACCAGGGCCTTGACATCATACGCATGGACGGCCTGATCCGTTCCAACGCCGGGACCAGCATCGGGCAGTATGTTGATGTGAAGAAGGCCCAATGGTCAGAGGCAAAGCACGTCACACTGGCACCGGTGACCAAGGGCATGCAGATCTTCGCGCCGGGTGAGGTGCTGATAAAGGTGTTCCAGGGCCGCCCGGTCTCAAAGGGCGACGTGATAAGCACGACGAGCGTCCGCCGGCCTCCATCCGACTCGTTCGGCCGGGAGACCATGTTCGAGGAGCTGTTCAGGGGTTTTTTGGGAGCCCAGGCTTTTGGGCTTGGTGAGATCAAGCTGCGAGTGGTATCAACAAATCCGCCAGGCCTTGTCAAGATAACCGATGTGACCGAGGTAGAGCTCCTTCCTCAGGCGGTCGAGGTGGCGGAAAGACCGGTGCCTTCGGTCTGCTATGAGGACGTGGGCGGCATCAAGCCGGCCATAAACAAGGTTCGAGAGATGATTGAGCTGCCCCTCAAGCACCCTGAGCTGTTCGATCGTCTTGGGATCGATCCGCCCAAGGGAATCCTGCTCCACGGCCCGCCGGGAACAGGAAAGACCATGCTCGCCAAGGCGGTTGCCAACGAGAGCGACGCCTACTTCATCAGCATCAACGGTCCGGAGATCATGTCCAAGTACTACGGGGAGAGCGAAAAAGCCCTGCGGGACCTGTTCGAGGAGGCGGAGAAGAACGCGCCCGCAGTTATCTTCCTGGACGAGCTGGACTCGATAGCCCCAAAGAGAGGTGAGGTTACCGGCGAGGTGGAAAGAAGGGTGGTGGCCCAGCTCCTATCCCTCATGGACGGTCTTAAGGAGCGCAAAAACGTCATAGTAATAGGCTCAACCAACAGGCCAGAAGCCCTCGACATGGCTCTGCGCCGCCCCGGTCGATTCGATAGGGAGATCGAGCTTGGGGTACCCGATGTCACCGGCCGGCATGAGATATTCCAGATCCATACCCGGGGCATGCCGCTGTCCGAGGACGTGGATATCGACGGATTTGCTAGCCTGACCTACGGCTTCGTCGGAGCGGATATAGCCGCCGTCTGCCGTGAGGCGGCCATGAACGCGCTGCGCCGGATCCTGCCGGAGATAGACCTTGAGCAGGCCACCATACCAAAAGAGGTGCTCGACCGCCTGATAGTTCAGAGGGAGGACTTCGAGGCTGCTATGCGGGAGGTTCAGCCCTCGGCGCTGCGAGAGATCATGATCGAGGTGCCCAGAGTGCGCTGGGAGGATATAGGCGGGCTGGAAGCCGTCAAGCAGCTGATGGTCGAAGCGGTTGAGTGGCCTCTGCGCCATGGAGACGCATTCCGGCGCCTGGGCATAGACTCTCCCAAGGGGATCTTACTCTACGGGCCTCCGGGAACCGGCAAGACAATGCTTGCGAAGGCCGTTGCCAACGAGAGCAACGCCAATTTCATAACGGCTAAGGGAAGCGATCTGCTCTCGAAGTGGTACGGAGAGAGCGAAAAAAGGGTCGCTGAGATATTCCGCAAAGCCCGACAGGTTTCGCCAGCGGTGATATTCCTGGATGAGCTGGATGCGCTTGTGCCGGTCAGGGGTGGGTCCATGGGGGAGCCTCATGCGACCGAGAGGATGGTCAACCAGCTTCTCTCAGAGATGGACGGCCTGGAGGAGCTGCATGGCGTGGTGGTCATTGGTGCAACCAACCGGCCGGACATCATCGATCCGGCACTTCTCCGCCCCGGCCGATTCGACGAGCTGATCATGGTCCCGGTTCCAGAATCCCCGTCCCGCCGCAAGATCCTTGAGGTTCATACCAGGTCCATCCCACTCGACGACGACGTCAGCCTGGACGCCCTGGTTGATGCCACCGATCAATATACAGGTGCGGATATAGCAGCTCTTTGCCGGAAAGCCGGCCGCCTGGCGCTGCGGGAGAGCATGGCATCGGAAAAAGTCTCCCAGAAGCACTTCCTGGCAGCCATCCAGGAGATCGGCCCATCGGTGACACCCGACACGATGAAGTACTACTCCAAGCTGGCAGACGTGCTGCGAAAGAGCGGGTCCCGGGAGGTTGAGCGACAGGATATCTACGCCTGAAAAGTCCGGACTGGATATCTCATCCGGACCTGCACATTTTTTTTGCACAAGCCATTCGCAACGTCTTTTTGAATCGCGCGGTCGGGCCGATGACGCCTCTTCGACCGATGCCGGCAAAGATTTAATAATCTGATCGCTGATTGGGGTAAGGGGTGATATATTTTGTCCAAAACAATAAAATTGGGCCTGGCGATTCTGGCAGTATGGTTCCTGGCAGCCTCAGCCCTGGCCCAGGACAACTACACCATCAACGTCTCGTACAACAAGTTCTTTGGGCCTTACCTGGTCAACCAGAGCGGATTTACCCTCTACTACTTCACCGATGACGCCGGCAAGGCTGGAAGCGAATGTTATGGAGACTGTGCCCAGAGCTGGCCGCCTTTTTATGCAGAAAATATCCGTGTTCCAGATAGCTTGAGAGGCGTGGACTTCACAACTCAAAAGCGCACCGACGGCAGATCGCAGACAGCTTTCAGAGGCTGGCCGCTCTATCTGTATGTGGGCGACAGGGCAAGCGGCGATTATTTCGGCCGAGATCTGGATCAGAAGTGGTACCCTGTGGACCCCACCAATCAGCGCGTGAATATCTGAGGGAGACGGAGGCAGAGGTCCGGCTGCACGTCCGGACCATGGGCCCCTGTCTCTGTGCCAGTCTGTGTGGGATCCATGGATGACACAGCTCAAACGATCCTTGCCATTTGACCCAATCGTCCAGGGGCACTTTCGTCATCCTCAAACAGCCATTTCAGTTCGAAGAGCAGAAACGAAGATCGAGTCTGTCTAAATAGCGGAAATCGCCCATGGCTGAAGACCTGAAGCGCGAGTTGGGGCTCATTGAGGTCACCTTATCTGGAATCGGCATAATACTTGGAGCAGGCATCTATGCGCTGCTTGGAGAAGCTGCCGCCCTTGCCGGCAACGCCGTATGGATGTCGTTTGTGCTGGCTGCTCTTGTGGCGCTGTTCACCGGCCTGTCTTATGCCGAGTTCTCATCGATGATGCCGGGGGCGGGGGCAGAGTACCTCTACGCCCGTGAGGCGTTTGGACCACACCTGGCCTTCATGACCGGATGGCTCATCATCCTGGGAGGCGCCGTCGGAGCTGCTGCGGTCAGCCTTGGATTTGCAGGCTACCTGACCGCGCTTACCGGGGCTGATCCCACGACATCAGGCCTGGTGCTTCTCCTTGCCATGACAGCCGTCCTTCTTCTGGGGATCAAGGAGTCGGCCAGGGCAGCGGTAGTGCTGACTTTTGTGGAGATCGCAGGACTCCTTCTCGTGATATACGTGGGGCTTCCCAGGCTTGGCAGCGTCGATTACATGGAGATGCCTCAAGGGGGCAGCGGAGTCCTTGCTGCAGCCGCCCTGGTATTCTTCGCTTATAAGGGATTTGAGGAGATGGTCAAGCTCTCCGATGAGACCCGGGTACCTGAAAAGACCATGCCAATGGGTATTTTGGTTGCCATTTGTGCGAGCATCGGCCTTTATGTCCTGGTCTCCATATGTTCGGTGAGCGTGCTGGGGTGGTCGCAGCTGGCCAGCTCCAGCGCTCCGTTCGCCGAGATCGCACGCTATGCAGTTGGCCAGGAGGCCTATGTGCTGGTTTCCCTGATAGCCCTGGCATCCACAGCCAACACCGCCTTGCTGATGATACTTGCCGCCTCACGCATCACCTACGGCATGGCAAGGGCCGGGTCTCTGCCGTCAATTCTGGGGCTCGTGCACGAGGGCAGGCGAACCCCCGCTGCTGCCATACTCGCGGTGAGCGTTCTGACCGCTCTCTTTCTGCTTGCAGGGGACCTGAGCCTGGCCGCCAGCGTCGCAAACTTCACTGTCTTTCTGGTATTCATGATCGTCAATGCCTCGCTGGTCATACTGCGACACAGACAGCCGCAGCGCCCAAGGCCCTTTAAGGTACCTGTGAGCTTCCACTGGCTGCCTGTGCTGCCGATTCTGGGCATAATGCTCACCGCCTTTCTCATGCTGCAGCTACAGCGGTGGGCCATGATTACAGGCGCGGCCATGGCCCTGGCAGGCCTTGCCGTATCCGCCATCGCCCTTGGGCTGGCCAGATGGCGGGATGCCAAAAGGTGAAAGAGAGATAACCTGCGAGCACTTCTGTACCTGAAAGAAATGCTTTATTAGTGGTGGCATACAGAGCCAGCAGCAGAGATGTATTGGCATGGCAGGAAAGATCAGCTCATCCATCATACGGGAAGTGTTCTGGCGGCCCTTCTTATTCCTGTTTCTGATCATGGTGTCTTCAGAGGGTGCGATATCCCTGGAGACCGACCTGGACGAAGGAACGGTCACTGTTGACAGCATGGACAAGTCGGATTCCTGGACGGTCAAGACCGATGGCCGCGGCTCCCTTGCACAGATATCCTCAGTTCCAGACCCGGCAGGCACCTGCCTCTCAGTCTCATTCAACCTCGTCCCCAATGGTTATATCGGAATATCCCGAAACCTCGACCTGAAATCCCTTGGTGCCGGGGAGAAGATCAGGTTCTCCTACCGCGGCTCTGGAGCTCCCAACACGCTTGAGCTGCGGCTGGTTGACAGAGACGGAACCACCTATAGATATCCCTGGAATGCCAAGACCTCCGCCCCAGAGTGGACGGTACTGGAGGCAAGTCTGGACGATTTCGAATGCCTTCGCCGCCTTGATGGTACAGAGTGCCAGGGAAAGAAGCTGTATTCCAACAGCGTCGGCAGCATGAACTTCATAATCTACAACTGGCAGGGCGATCAACCCGGATCCGGGACAGTACTATTAGACCAGGTGGAAAGCAGCTGATTATCCACTGGCATAAGGGGCCTCCGCACCAAGGCCGGGGCAGTCAGAAGCGAGATCTATGCTCAAAGTTGGAGAGAGTCACCTCACTTGAGATGGGGCTTTTGGCTTTCCTTTGGCCAGGCTGTGCCGGGAATTTCCTCTGGCTGAGAAACGGATAGTTCCACCGCGAAGAGCCGATTTTTCAGCCGCTTAACTGGCCAGCAGGTATTTATGTGAGGGACAATATTTAGATGAACTGATCAAGAATGAGATCCCTACTATCTGTAATATCTGTCATCGGCCTTGCCCTTGTTTGCCTGGCCGGCAACGGCACGGCTGCCGAAGAGAAGGCCCTGGCCTACGACATAACGCCCCTGATAGGAGACGCACCGGCATTTTACGTCTATGCAGACGATGAGGGCAACCTGTCCGAGGTAAATTGCACCGATATGATGACCCTTCGCTTCCTCACCTCTGCCCAGACCGTTAAGTTCACCCCGCCAAAGGCAGGATGGAAGCTTCAGAAGGTCCAAATCGCCGGATGGGCGGTCTTCGACGTCCAGAACGAGACCATCCCAGGACAGGCAATAACCGTGCTGGAGGTCAGGGACAAGGACCTCAATCTCCTCTACCAGACCTCCCAGGTCCAGGTCGATTACTTCGACTTCCGACTGCCCTTCCTCTCAGAGATAGAGGTGCCTGCCCTGGCTGTAAACGGCGACTTCTACGTGAGCTTCTACGGCCGAAAGTCTGTGGCAGTGGCATTCAACCAGACCGGGTCTGCTGGCAACTCATTCATATACGACCGTGTAACAGGTGAGCTTGTGCCAGCAGAGGTCTTTAACCAGGACAACACCACGAGCCCCCTGAACTGGGTCATCAGGGCTTTCGGGAACTAGATGATCGTGACTGGGGAAAGCCAAGATCTCCCCAGATCACTTCTTTTCCGAGACGTTTTTCTTCACCCACTTTTGGTATCGAAGGAGATCATCGGTTCAAGCCTGATTGGAAGGCCGGCCTCTCCCCTGAAAAATAGCTCTCTGACGTAGAGATCGAGCTTTGTCAAGCGAAAAGTCCAGCTGATCCCAAAAAAGACCGATCATATCTCCGGAGAGGAGGCGTTTTTGCGCACGCCTTGGTCAGAGGTCTGTCAGGGGGGGTAGTTTTTTAAATCCAAGAAAAGATCACAAGAGCGATCCTCATGAAGAATATCATCTTCATCTTGACGGCTCTTTGTGCCGCCGTCTCACTGGCTGGCTGTGGCCTTGCTCAGGATAAGGTTATCCTGACCTCAGACAGCGGAAGGAATGTCACCGATATGAACCTGACCTTGTTCAGCACCCTGGGACTCTTCGGCGCAGAGGGGCTGGACACTGCCGAGATGGTGAAGTTCAAGGCCCCAAATGCAGGCTTCAAGGTTGAGGCCATACTCATATTGGGATTCGACGGATACAACGGCACCGATGATACTGTGCCCATAGAGCAGATGGTGCTGGCAGAGATCCGGGACGTGGACATGAACCTTCTTTATCGCACGGTAGATTCCCAGATCCCGTACTTCAACTTCAAGAGAAACACTACAGGGCCAACCTGGGGAATACTGGAGATCCCCCCTGTTGAGGTCACCGATGAGTTCTACGTCTGCTTCTACGACCGGGGAGCAATCTCCGTGTTGGGAGAGACCGACAGCTTCACCAACAGCTCTCAGCTATTCGACCGCAGCAACCGCAAGATATACCCGGCCGAGCTGCCGCTCCCTGATAACGAGACAATGCCAGTCAACTGGCTGATCCGGGTGGCCGGCAGCTGATCCGGCTTCCGAGCCATTTTTTATCATGACATTCTTCGGCAAGATCTGCCTGGGCGGCTTTCCAGGAATAGGTAGCGTTGGCAAGTTCGCCTCAGACTACCTGGGCCAGGTCCTGGAGTGCCAGACCTTTCTATCCATTGGTTCGCCCGGCTTTCCGCCTCAGGTAATAATCTCAGGAAATATCGCCCATCCATTCCTGGCCCACCTGGGTCAGGCGGCCAGGCGCGACGACCTTATACTGATATCCTGCGATGCTCAGCCGCTGCACGGGCTTTACATGAACGCCCTGGCCGGGGACATACTGGAAGAGCTCGCCGGGCGTGGGGTGAGAGACGTCATCACCCTGGGAGCTTATGTAGGAGGGCAGAGCGACAAGGTCCTGGCCGCCTCCACCGATCCATCAGGCGTTGCCCTGCTTGAGGCTGAGGGTATGGCCATAATCCGCCAGGGTTTCATTGGTGGAATGAACGGCCTGTTGGCTGGCATGGCACCGCAGCACGGGATGCGCGGCTTCTGCCTCCTGGGCACTACCAGCGGCCAGGAGCTCGTGGACCTGGAAGGGGCCAGAAACCTTGTTTCGGCAGTCTCCCATATCCTCAAGCTGGATATGCCTCTGCTCGACTTCGCCTCAGAAGAGGAGATGGCAGATGAGGAAATCCTGCCGGAGAAGCCGGACGATCAGGTCGACCCCTCTTACCTGTGAGACCTGGCGGTCCGGGTTTTCGGCCCCGCCAGGCATAGGGCTATCGGATGAATGGAGGGCTTGCGTCCGCATCATCATTTCAACCAGCTTGTGCGCGTCACGGGCTCAAGCTCAGCATCGAGCACTCCCCTTTTCAGAGACAGCAGGGAAAAATGACTGCCTTTTTTGCTCGGGGATGCCCGGACCATGTGGATCTCTAAAATGAGTAGAGGGAACGATTTGGTCCGGTCAGTCCCTCCTTTGTCCAAAGGCTTTGCATTTACGTGACTGCCCGAACCACCAGGGTGCCCTTGGCCACGCCCAGGTGTCGGGCCACAGGAAGACACTTGGCCCGCAGGATATAGACCAGCCGCCCCCTCATATCGTTCTCGAACTCCGAGATCGTCTCGAAGTTGCCCATTCCCTTGGCTATGATGAGGACGTCGGGGTCGTCGAGCAGGGCCAGAGACTGTGGAGATGACCGCTCCCTGGATAGGCCTACCACGTCGCCAGTCGCCACCATCCGGCGACCGGCTAGCCCTTTCAGCTCCTCCGCCGTCACGTCGTTTAATACCGGCTCGGCCTTGGGTCCCATTATAACCGACTTGCCCATCTCCTCAAGTCTTTCGACCACAAATAGGTCAAATACCACCTCACCGGCATTGTCTGTCAGGTAATAGATCCTCTGGAAGGATGAAAGCAGCTCTTTTACACACTCCAAACCGCCATCGAGGCGCTCTCTCAGGGTCTTTGAGAAGACCTCTCCGAATGTATGGTTGTCGAAGTCGTGCCCTTTTACTCCGAACTCCATGGAGTTAGCAGCGGCAGCTATCCTGATGAGGGCTTCTGTGCGGTCAGGGCTGGACATGTAGAACTGCTCTGCCAACGGAAGGAGGCTCTTTGCGAGCAGATTGCTCTCGGCCTTCAATCTCCGGTACGGATCGGGATCTTCGCTCACCCTCTTTACGATCCGCTCCCTATCAGTTCCCACGAGGGCCGGAACGCCGCCGGCCTGCCTCGCTATTGCGCCGACCAGCTCCTCCATCACCTCGCGGCTTCGCTCCTCACGTATCTCCTCCTCCAGGTCCCCCATGGCCAGCTCGCACTCAAAGCCAGCCCTCTCGAGGATGCAGACATAGCAGTCTGATGCCATCCTCATATCGGCCACTTCCCTGCCATGACCGCCACAACGTCCGGTATGGCCCGCCTGGCAACATCTGGGTTTGATCCGCCGCTTAGGACCACGACCAGAGGCTTCTTGCCGACCGCCTCTTTCAGAAGGGCGGCCATCCGTGGATAAGCGCTCAGTGTCAGATCGAAGCCACCGTAGTCGTCCTGGTGGGAGTCGTGGCCGAAGATCAGGAAGCAGATCTGGTAGTCGAAGTCCCTTGCAAGCTCAAGGGCCGATGAAAACTCGTCAAGGAACGTGACATCGCTGGCAGCCCAGCCTATCCCGAAATCGTAGTTGTTCCTGCTCCTGTCGAACTCCTTTCCTGATCCGGCGTGGAAGTTTATGTGAAAGACGTCAGCGTCCTCCCCGAAGAAGTCACGGGTGCCGTCGCCGAAATGCGGGTCTACATCGATGATCAGGAACCGCTTCAGCCCCATTTTGCGCAGATGGCGAATCGTTATGGCCACGTCGTTGAAGTAGCAGAATCCCCAGCAGCCACCCCGAGATGCGTGGTGACCGGCAGTTCCGGTAAACGCAAAGGCCGATTGGGCCTGGCCAGAAACAACCAGGTCTGCAGCCAGCATTACGCTGCCTGCCGAAAGCAGGGCTACGTCGCGGTAGGGCTCCGACGACATGTTCTGCATGTGATGAGCAGTATGTACCTCCTCCACCAGAGACAGGGGCGCCGCTTCCGGCTGGAACACCCTGACATCCTCTCCGTCTGCCAGGCCCGACTCCATCAGGGAGTCGTAGCCGGGCTTTATGCGGTCCTTGAGGACCGAATAACCATACCGCGGAAAATCGTGGTGATAGACAACCGCGACCTTCGTCATGCCGTCATCATCTCGCTCTCGTTGATAAGCCATCTCAGCACCTTTCAGATCTGGGTGTAGCGCGGGTACCTCTCAAGGAGCATGCCCTCCACAACTATGGGCATCTGGCGTCCGGAATCCATGAGAGCGCACTCCTTGGTGGCGCACTCAAGCTCCCAGTCGCTGCTCGAGCAGATGGTCAGCAGGGGCTCGCCCTTCTTAACCATCTCGCCCATCTTCTTGTGGATTATCACTCCGGCCTTCTTGTCTGCCGGAGCGCCTGCCAGGCGGGCGATCTCGATTATGCGCTTGTTGTAGAACGCCACCACGTAGCCGGTGGCTGGGGAGAGTATGTCCTGACGGAACTCGCCTATCTGGATATCGCTGCTCTTGACATTGGGATCGCCACCCTGGGCCTCGATGATCTCCATGAGCTTCTTATGAGCCCGCCCGGATGTCAGGATCTCCTCTGCCATACGGCCGCCATCTCCCCTGACTGCCATCCCGCCCATCTCCAGAAGTATTCCGGCCAGCGCCAGGCTCTTCTCTCGCAGGCTGTTCGGACCGGTGCCGGTCTCGAGCATAGCTAAAGCCTCCTTTATCTCCACAGCTGGCCCAACCGTGCGGCCGACCGGTGAGCCGCCAAAGGTCATTGCGCATTCCACACGGATTCCCAGGCGCTCTCCCAGATCCATCAGGTCCTTGGCAAGCTTGCGCGCCTCCTCGGCCGTTGCCAGCTTGGTTCCAGGACCTGTCGGCATATCAACTACTACCGCTTCTGCTCCCACCGCTCCTTTCTTGGCCATTATCGAGGCGAGCATCTGGCTGTAAGGGTCGATGGAGAGCGCGTACTCGGCCTTGATCAGCTTGTCGTCGGCAGGTGCGATATTTGTGGCTCCGCCCCAGGCTATCACGCCTCCAACCGTCTCTGTCAGCTCTTTTATCTCATCTGCCGTGAACTCCACGGGGGCTAAGATCTCCATCAGGTCGGCAGTGCCTCCGGCACCGGTTATGGCCCGCGAGCTTGTCTTTGGGATCAGCAGCCCGGCTGCCGCCACAATCGGCACAACCAGCATGGTTACCTTATTGCCTGGAACACCCCCTATGCTGTGCTTGTCGACCACCGGGTGAGTATCGAAGTATATTCGATCCCCGGTCTCGATCATGGCCCGGGTCAGCCACTCGGTCTGCTGTGCATCCATGTTGTAGATGTAGGAGGCTGTGAGGTAAGCTGAGAGCTCAACCTCGCTCAAGTTGTTGTCCACGATGTCCCGAACGATGGCCCGGATCTGATCCTCAGTAAGCTTCTGGTTGTCCATCAGCTTCTTTATGTAAGCTACCGAGGCTGGCTTTGGCGCCGGCATTATGTCTACGGTCTTGGCCCCTTTGAGCTCCTTCATCGCCTCGTTGAATATTCCGATATGTCCCTGCTCCACCATCTGGGAGGTCACATCGAGGATGGCAGTCACGGCCGCCCCCTTGGTCCGAACCCTCACCCGATCTCCGAAATTGATGCCCAGTTGCCGGGCATCGCTCTGGTGCAGCATTACCTTGTACTGGCCTATATCGATATCAAACGGATTAACTTCGAACATATCTTTCCTCTCCTGCGATCTCTTCAGGCGTTTTTAAGAACTATCCTGGCAAAGCGTCCTTTTTGTATCTGCGACCGGAAGATGTGCCCATTGGCCTTTCTTTCGCCCATCTTTGGAAACGCTTGGGGCCTGGAGCGGTTCCTGGCAGACACCATTTTCAGATCAGTCCCTGCTCTCGAAGGAGGGTCAAAGACCGTATCCATTCCCCCCTGGCTTCCCTTGTGGTTCCCACCACTAGGCGCAATCCGTCTGCCGTCTCTTCCAGAACTCCGCTGGCTTCGATGGTCTCTCCAGGCAAGGCCTGACCTGCATAGGTATGGGAGAAGCATAGCAGCTCTCCTATCTCTCCATCGAGCTTGAATATGGCAGGGGCATCGAAGGATAGGGCTGCTTCGGTGACCTGGGCCACCATCTTCTTCCTGCCGATGCTCTGGCCCGGCGTCCGTGGAGAGATCTGTTCCCAGTCACGGGTAAAGAGCAGGTCGAAGTACGTGTCTCCCAGCATGCCTCGGTTTCCCTTTCTCTGCTCGTGGGCCACGAACTCCTGAAAGGATATCTCCGGCTTCCTCTTGTTATAGATGCGAAGCCACATGTCCCGATCCAGTTCCTGGATCTCACCTCTCATCTTCGCCTGCGATATTATATCCCTGGCCTGCCACCAGTGCTCGCCATAAACGACAAAATCGATATCAGAAGAATGGCCATGCAATCCCAGCAGCATGGACCCTGTGATGCCCATCTGCTCTCTCGGAATTCCGCCCTCCTCAAGTATCCCGACGATCTTGGCCAGACGCGAATCGGTGGCGGCAGTCCTGCTCAGCTCTTCATGAGGCCGATATATCCTCTTGACATCCTCAGCAGGCACTATATGAAGGTCTTTGACGTAGCTGGGCTTTTCCTTTCGAAGAAGGGTGAACGCCTCCTCGAAATCCACCTTTCGAAATCGCTGCCCTTCCATCTCCCTCTCTCCTCCGGGATCTGGAACGTATCTCAGCAGGCAGCGCAGGCCATCCGGATGCACATAATCGGCCACGGCGAATATCCAGTCGTCATTTGTGCGGACGAAGTCCCTTATTCGGGCTCTCATCTCAGCTCCTCCCTCACTCGGTCAGCCAGAGCGCCCGCTCGAAGGATCTTCTTGTTGGCCAGGTCCACCAGTGTCGAGGGGATGGCGTAGCGACAGCGTCCGCCGTCCATGACCATTTCCACTCTGCTGGCAAGGACTCGGTCCACCTCAGATGCTCTGACTGGAGGCAGGTGTCCTGTTATGTTGGCACTGCTGGATGTGATGGGCCCGGCTTCTTCGATAAGAGCCAGGGCCAGCTCGTGGTCAGGAAATCTTATCCCAACAAAGGGGGAGCCGGCGGTGAGGATATCAGGCACATGTGGTTTTTTTCTCAGCAGAAAGGCAATCGGCCCCGGCAGCAGCTTTCGCAATATGGCCATCTCGTCAGGCTCAACAAGCGCCACCTCCGAGAGCATCTCAAAGCTGGATACCGCCAAGAATAGCGGCCGATCCATCTGCCTGCACTTGATGGCGAATACCCTGGCCACCGCCGCCTCGCTCAGGGCGTCGGCGCCTATCCCGTAAACGGTCTCGGTCGGGTAGATGACCGCGCCGCCAGAGCGTATCACGCGGGCGGCACTTATCGCGGCGTCTGTCGGGACACCTTTAAAAGCCCCATCATCAGCCTCGTCTCTTTCCTGAGTCATCAGGCAGCATCTCTTCTCTTGGTCATCTCTTCTTTATGCTGGCGATGTCTCCAAGGGTCAGGCCCCTGGTACCGGCGCCTGGCTTCCACCGTTCTGCTCCGCCTTCCTCTATCAGCTTGATCTTGAGCTCTTTCTCGAGCTTCTTCCTTATCTCATCCTCTGGAACCAGTTCCTCACGTTCGATCTTTCTCAGGAGGGAAGCCTTCTCCTTCAGGCGATCGGCCAGCTCCTCAAGAGATAGGCCGAGGCTGTCACGGGCCTCCTTGATCTTGTGGCCGTACTCAGGGACCACCTCTTTGAGATCCTGGAAGCTATCGCGAGGCTTGGGCTTTCTGACCGGCCTAAAAGCCCTCTCCGCAGGCACGATCTTCCTGGGAACGGGGGAGAATTTGTCCTCCTGCTTGCCAAAGCGTGCGCAGCTCTTGCAGACCTCCAGAGCAGACCCGTCGATAGTTATCCTGGTAGAAGCACCGGGAATATCCGCGCCACATATCTCGCATTGCATCCCGCTCATCTCGGAAATCTTTAATAGCCTCAGAGTTTAATAAGCTTTGGAGATCTGATGAACGAGTCGCCAACGGGAGCCGATTTCTCGCGTTATGTCCTGGATAGAATGCGCCAGCTTGAAGAGCGCAATCTGGCCTTGCGCGATCAGAAGGACCGGGCCGAGGGCGAGAAGCGCATCGTAGAGACCCAGAAGCTCAAGTTCGAGAGGGAAGCAAGAAAGCTGAGGTCCGAGCTTGAGAGGCTGCGTGTGGGCCCGATGGTGGTTGGGACTGTTCTTGAGGTGCTGGACGAGAGCCGGGCCATAATAAAGTCCACCACAGGGCCCCGCTTTGTGGTTGCCGTCTCCCAGTTCGTGGAGGAAGCCCTAAAACCAGGAGCCCAGGTCGGGCTCAATCAGCAGACCTTCGCAATCATGTGCGTTTTACCGTCGTCCAAGGACCCGGCAGTCTTCGGCATGGAGATCGAGGAGGCCCCTTCGATAGGATTCTCGAATATCGGAGGACTGGACACCCAGATCTCCGAGCTGCGTGAGATCGTCGAGCTGCCGCTCAAGAGGCCCGACCTGTTCCAAAAGGTAGGCATCGAGCCGCCCAAAGGGGTCTTGCTGCATGGGCCGCCAGGCACCGGCAAGACCATGCTTGCCAAGGCGGTGGCGAACAGCACCGAGGCGACCTTTTTGCGGGTAGTTGGCAGCGAGTTCGTCCAGAAATACATAGGAGAAGGAGCTCGACTGGTCCGAGAGCTATTCGAGACTGCCAAGAATAAAGCACCAGCGATCATATTCGTAGATGAGCTTGATGCGATCGGATCCAAGAGGCTGGACAGCGCCACCAGCGGCGACCGCGAGGTCCAGAGGACGCTCATGCAGCTTCTGGCAGAGATGGATGGATTTGATTCCCGCGGCGAGGTGAAGCTCATAGCTGCTACAAACCGCCCTGACATGCTCGATCCCGCCCTGCTGAGGCCTGGCCGATTCGACCGGGCGATATACGTGCCGATGCCTGGTCCGGAGGCCCGTCTGGCCATCCTGAAGATACATACGCGGGACATAAACCTCAGCCCTGATGTTAATCTCGGCAGGCTGGCAGACCTGGCCAACAACGCCAGCGGTGCAGAGCTCAAGGCCCTGGTGACAGAAGCTGGCATGTTTGCAATCCGTGAAGAACGCAGCTGCGTAACCCGGCAGGACTTCGATCAGGCTCTGCGCAAGATCCTGAACTCCGAGGTCAAGGCGGGGATGTACTCGTCAGGCGAAGAGATGCTGCCCAACTACGCCTGAGGGCATCATGCAAAGAGGGGAGAGAGAAAAGCCGCTATCGAATATATGCCAGAGGAGTCCATCTGCCGGGCTTCTCCAAATACATACAACCGAAATCCTGATCCCGGCTGCAACTGGCTGCTGGCAGCAAGACGGCTATTTTATAATAGGACCGCGCCTTAGCGGCTGGGACTAGGTTTTTTTCGGACGAAAAGCAGTTGCGGTTCAAGATCGGCCCTGGACGGGCAGACAGACTTATTAAAAAAATGCGGCCGGAATTTAAGAGGCCGCGCAAATCAGCTCGAGATACCTATTCTTTCGTGACTCGCCCCGCACTGGGGCTTTTCAACGGCATTGGGACCCGGATACCTCACTGAGCTGCAGTTCCTATGCCCAGCTCCTGGGCCTTGGCGAAAGCCTCGTCTGCCGCTGCTGTCTGGTTGAGGGCGGAAAGCGCCATGGCCTTGTTGTACCATGCCGAGCCCATGCTGTCGTCTATGGCGATGGCCTTCTCGAAGGACCTGACTGCCTCCTCGTACTGGCCCATGCCTGCCAGGGAGCGGCCTCTGCCGTTCCAGGCCCAGGGGTCGTTCTCCTCGATCCTCAGGGCCCCATCATAAGCTTCTACGGATTCGTTGAACTTGCCAAGCACACCCAGAGCGGATGCTTTGCCTGTCCAGGCCTGCTCGAACTCAGGAGCCAGCTTGATTGCCTGTTCATAGGCCTCCAGGGCCTTGGCGTAAAGCCCCAGCGTAAAGAGAACATTGCCCTTGTTGTTCCATGCCAGAGGATTATCTGCCTTTATCTGGATGGCTCTCTCAAAGGCATCGAGAGACTCGTTGAACCTTCCGAGCACAGCCAGTGAGAGGCCCTTGTTGTACCAGGCCTGCTCATAGCTCTGGTTGAGCTCAATAGCCCTGTCGAAGGCATCCAGCGACTCGTTGAACTTGCCTTCCTTTCCCAGGGCTACCCCCTGATCGTTCCAGGCGGCTTCGCTGCTTTCGTCGAAGGCAGATGTGTTACCCTGAGCGAAAGCGGTACCAGCTGTCATCAAGGCAGCCAGAAGTATCAAACCCACAACTGATCTCATGGTTATTCCCCGAAATTCCACTTGACGCGCCCTCAAGAAAAAGGTTTTGGGCATATGACCTTGCCGGCGCCATTGTGGGGCCTCATCAGTCCCTGCAGCCCGTCCCCTTGACGATGGCAGCTGAGATACCCTGGAGCTGCGATCGAATCACAGATTCGCGTGTCCATCGTATCTCATCATCCCAAGATCGCGCCCAAGTAGTCGTCATCTGGCAAAGTGCCGATCAGCCGTCTCAAGAGCCCGGGCTATCAGCTCAGCACCACGGTCCAGGTCCTCAAGGCTGAGCACTTCCACTGGGGAGTGGATGTAGCGGGTGGCAACGCTGATCACCCCAGTCCGGATTCCGTCCCGAGTCAGCTGGATGGCAGTGGCATCGGTTGTGCCTCCGCCGGACACCTCGAGCTGAACTTCTATATTCTGCTCGCGCGCGGTCTGGGTGAGCCAATCCACCACGTCCTCGCCAGCAATCAGTCCCCGGCCAGACGCGTCCGCGACAGTGATAACCGGACCCTTCCCCATCTCCAGAGACGAGTCCCGTTTCTCGATCCCAGGATGGTCGCCTGGTATCGATACATCCGTTGCCAGAGCAAGATCTGGCCGAATGGAAAAGGCGCCCACCTTCGCCCCCTTAAGCCCCACCTCCTCCTGGGTGGTGGCCACCGCAAATATCGCGTTCTTGCTCTTGGTCCGCCGCAAGGCCTCTATCATCATCGCCACGCCTGCCCGATTGTCGAAGGCCTTTCCAGTAACCCGATCGCCTTGCAGAGAAGCGAAGGATCTGTCGATGCTCATGGGGGTTCCGGGGCCGATCCCCATCTCCTCCACCTCTTTATTGTCCCGGCCGCCCACGTCCACGAACATATCCCTGGCCTCGACAGGCTTCTTTTTATCCTCCTCCTTCATCACATGAGGTGGCTTGCTCCCGATCACGCCTGCTATCGGTCCGCTGCGGGCATGGACTATCACCCTCTGGTTGAGCAGGGTCTGGTCAAACCAGCCCCCTATCTTGATGAAGTGAAGAAAACCGCGCTCGTCCACGAACTTGGTCATGAGCCCGATCTCATCTGCATGGGCGGCAATCATTATCGAAGGTGACTTGCCGTTCCTGATGGCAATCAGGTTGCCCAGCGAGTCGATCCTCACCTCGTCCACAGATGCGGATATCTCCTCTCTTATCAGCTGCTGGACCGACCCTTCTCTCCCGGAGATGCCATGCCCGTTGCTCAGGCGTTCCAGAAGCGCTCTTATCTCTTCCTTCCTATCATCCATCATCTCATCTCAGCTACTTGATCAATCGATAAAACGGTTTTTCCACGAGAAACGGCAGAGCATCAGCCAATTGCCGGCGCATTTGCCTCTGAAAATCCAACAGGTGAGGCTGCATATCTCGTCGTTCTCCTCCTGCGATCAGGCTGTTCTGACCCGAGCCCCTTCATTGCGCACCCTGGTCACCAGGACCTCTCCACCCACCTGCCCCATGGCCTGTCTTGCAGCACTCTCGATATCGCGGGAGGAGCTGTCGGTGATCGCATAGACGGCAGGTCCAAACGACGAGAGGCCAGAGCATGCAGCCCCAGCTCCTACCATCTCCTTCATCAGGTGCCTGATCAGGGGATGCTGGAGCTGGACCTCCACCTTCTTGAATCCCAGCTCCTGGACGCGGTTGATCGACTGGCCGAAGCTGTCCAGATCCTCCTCAACTAAAGAGGGCACCATGCGCACCAGGATCTGGTAACAGAGTTCCTGGACATCGCTCTTTGGCACCGGACAGAACTCGCGAAACACGTCCATCTCCTGCTGCCCATGGGCTCCTTTCGCAATGTTCGGAATGGCGAGGAGAACCTTCCAGCTCTCGGGAAAGTCGTGGCGGGCAATTACCGGCGGCGGACTGACGTTTTGGGATGCAGAGGACGGGCGAAAGTCCTCCTTCTGCTTGCCTGGCCCAAAGGTATGGCCGCCGTCCACGATGAAACCGCCCATCTCAAAGGCAGCTGTCCCGATGCCGCTTGTTCCGCCACGGGATACAGCCGAGGCTATCTCGGTTATCGAGACTTGGCGATTGTAAAGATCGCAAAGGGCTTTGCCGGTTGCAATGGCCAGCTGGGTTCCGCCACCAAGCCCGATATGCATGCGATAGGCGCTGCGGACCGATATCTTCGCCCCGCCAAGGCCGAACCTGTCCATAACAAGCTGGGCTGCGCGCCTGGCACGCTCAGCCTCGTCTCCCTCCACCTGCAGCTCCCTGGACATCTCGCCTTCCACCACGATATTCGGAGAGTCCAGTGTCAATCCGACCCCCCCGTCGACCCGGCCTGAGCAGCCGGACAGCTCCGTGAGAGTTATGTGGATGCGGGATGGGGTCTCTATTACAACGCGGCGGTGGTCCTGGAACTGATTGTAGGGAAACGACTCCCGGATCGATATGAGTGGTTGGCCGCCCCTTATTATGCGATAGCTCCTCTGAAGCATCAGCTCCTTTGGGAAGATCCGAAACAGGGTGCTCATCCTCTGGTCGGCTGAGATGTAAGATGCGTCTACGATATCCCTGCGGGACTCGATCTGATGGCGCTTGAGGATAACGCCGATGGGGATGTCCGCCCTCATCAGGTCGTCTCGGAAGCTTGGCTCCAGCCTCCTCAGCGGTGTGTGGGACACTGCGTAAATCAGCGTCTCGCCGGTGCGGGAGTTCTTGAGCTTAACGACACGGTAGTTGACCTGATCACCAACAGCGATGTCGAGGTCCCTGGCAACAGCCTCATCTGCGGGGATCACCTCCTGGACCAGGGTCTCCAGACCCACCTGGTCGCCTGTGATAACCTCCAGCAGGCTGGTAACCGATCCGTCGGTGCCTAAAAGCATCTTCTGAACCGGGCTTAGCCTGCCCAAAGCTGCTTCAAGGCCGGATATCTTCCTGGCTACCGGAAAGTCGGAGCTCATGAAGAGAGAAGCAGGCCGGATGGAATAAAGTTTTTCCGCTATACCGCCAAATTCTGCTTTCAGTGGTGGATCATTTGAAGACTTCCCGAATAACCGGTTTGTACAGGATCTCTCCTGCCGAGCGGCGCCGGACAATAGACGAGCTGGCTGGCCCGGATGCAGGAGCGCAGGATATGGGATCAGCCGCCTTATCTCTCGACCAGGCCGACAAGATGGTGGAAAACGTGGTCGGCCTTTTCCAGGTGCCTCTCGGCCTTGCCACCAACTTCCTGATCGACGGCCGGGAGGTGCTGGTTCCCATGGCTACCGAGGAGCCGTCGGTCATAGCCGCAGCCTCAAACGGAGCCCGGATGGCGAGGGAAGGGGGCGGCTTTTTTACCAGCTCCTCAGGTCCGGTGATGCGAGCGCAGATCCAGGCAGTTGGCATAGATGATCCCTTCGGTGCCAAGAACCGCATACTGGAGGAGTCTGACCGCATAGCAGAGATGGCGAATCAGAAGGACCCAATGCTCGTGAAGTTCGGGGGAGGGGTTGTTGGCGTGGAGGTCCATGTCCTGGACTCGCGGATTGGCCCGATGGTGGTGACCCATCTGCTGGTGGATTGCAGGGACGCCATGGGAGCCAACGCCGTCAATACGATGGCAGAGGCCGTGGCGCCTGAGATAGAACGCATCACAGGAGGCCGGGTTCATCTGCGCATAATCTCGAACCTTGCAGACCGCAGGCTTGCCCGGGCCAGGGCAGTCTTCAAGGCGGAAGCGATAGGCGGCACAAAGACCGTTCAGGCAGTGGTTGCTGCTGCCGCTTTGGCAGAGGTGGACCCATACCGCGCTGCAACCCACAACAAAGGAATAATGAACGGGGTGACAGCCGTGGTCCTGGCCACCGGCAATGATACAAGGGCGGTTGAGGCCGGGGCCCATTCCTACGCTGCCAGGTCCGGACTCTACAGGTCGCTCACGCGCTACGAGATCAACGGGGATGGAGACCTGGTCGGCACAATCGAGATTCCGGCAGCTGTGGGGCTCGTTGGAGGAGCCACCCGGGTTCATCCGGTGGCAAAGGCTGCGGTAAGTACTCTTGGAGTGAAGACTGCCGACGACCTGAGCCGGATACTGGCAGCTGTAGGCCTCTGCCAGAACTTTGCGGCACTTCGGGCGCTGTCCACCGAAGGGATTCAGCGGGGGCATATGTCGCTTCATGCCAGAAATGTAGCGGTCCAGGCAGGGGCCACTGGAGATGCGATCGAGCGGGTGGCAGCCAGGATGGCAGAAGAGAAGAGGATCAACCTCGCCCGCGCATCTGAGATCATAAGGGAGATGACCCAGGGCTAAGCGATTGTTGGCTGAGGTGGTGAGATTGAAGATCGCTGCGCTCGGACCGGAAGGGACATACTCGGCTCATGCCGCCTTTATGTGGGATCGGTCAGCCGAACTGCTTTACAGGGACGATTTCGAGGCGGTCTTCGAGGCGGTGGAGTCCGGAGAGGCCGGGGCCGGAGTGGTGCCGGTGGAGAACTCGCTGGAAGGGGCTGTATCCCAGAACATGGACCTTTTGCTTCGCCGAAAGCCAAAGATCGTGGGGGAGGTGGTGGTTCCCATCCGACATTGCCTGCTTGGCAGAGGCAAGAGAACTGAGGTCAGGGTCGTGGTATCACATCCCCAGGCCCTGGCACAGTGCCGCCAGTACCTGCGCCGCAGCTTCCCCGGCGCCGAGATCAGGTCCACCGGCTCCACCGCCCACGCCGCCAAGCTCGCCCAGGAGTTCCCGGAGATGGCAGCCATCGCCGGGGCAAATGTGGCTGAGAAATACGGGCTTGAGGTGCTCGAGCGGGATATCCAGGATAACGGAAATAACGCAACGCGATTCGCCATAATCTCATGCGAGCCAGCCATGATGACCGGGCGGGACAAGACATCTCTGGCTGTGTATCTGGACCGGGACCGACCGGGCGCTCTGTATGCCATCCTGGGCGAGTTTGCCAGCCGGGACATCAACCTGACAAGGATAGAGTCCAGGCCTAGCAGACGAGGTCTTGGGGATTACTACTTCTTTATAGACCTGGAAGGGCACCGGGACGATCCGCCTGTAAGAGCTGCGCTGGATGCTGTCCGCTCATCTGCCACGATGGTCAAGGTCCTGGGCTCTTACCCGGCAGTCTCCTGGGAGAAGCGTTGAAGTGGTGCAAAGCTGGCTGGTGCTCGCACTTGGCGCCACGTCATCGTTTGCGGCAGCCGGGATACTGGACCGGGTGCTGGTTCGCAGGTTTCAGAGCTCTGCCTCATACCTCGTTGCTCTCATTATCTTTCAGCAGATCTTCAACCTGGGCCTGATAGCCTGGCAGGGTCTGCACCTGACTATTCCGTGGTCCTTGTGGGCGGCGGCAGCCGGCGTGCTCCAGTTGGTGCTATGGGCGGCATATGTCAAAGCCCTGCAGGTAGAGGAGGTCTCCAGGGTTACCGCTCTGGTATTCGTATATCCACTCCTGACGCTTCTTGGATCTGTGCTCTTCCTTGGAGAGTCGCTGACCTGGGCAAAAGCTGCAGGCGGGATCGCGCTTGTTCTCAGCGCAGTTCTGATCTCCTATCGCCGCAGCTCCAGCTCTGCCTCGCCATTCTCACCTGCCCTCAAGTATCTGGCAGTTTTTTGGATCTCGGTCTCCGTGTACTCACTGACCTCCAAGCACCTCCTGCAATTCATGGATGAATGGCAGCTGGTTATATGGTCGTCTTTTGGAAACCTTGCAATCCTGTCGCTTCTGTTTATTCCAGGTGTCAGGGGAGAGGTGGCCGGATTCGTCTCCCAGGGCCGGTCAGGGGTGGCCACACTGCTGCTCGAAGAGGCCCTCGACCTCTTTGGGAGAGCCGGCATGATCTTCGCCTATGCCGCAGGATCGGTCTATCTGGTCTCTGCGGTCAGCGCGCTTCAACCGCTGATAGTTCTTATATATGTCCTCCTCATAGGACGGATTCTGCCAGACCTGCTTGAAGAGGAGACTGAAGGCCCGGCGCTGGCCACGAAGCTATGTGCTGTGGTCATGGTGGCAGCAGGTCTCTATCTGGTCACCTGACCGATGGGACTCTTAAATCGGCACCTTCGTTTCCAGAGCGAACCTGGATTCTGCTTGCAGTAGCAGATGTCCGTATCATGGGATATTTGTTTGCGGAGGTAATATATTGGCGTTCAATACTTCAAGAAAAATCTTAAGTACGATCGCTTATTATAGAAACAATGATCATTGTAATCTGGCAGTATTCGATATAAGGAGACCGGATTCATGTAAAAGAATCAGGGGATGAATATCTGGGCTTGCAGCGAATTTTTTTTGCAGATCATGATGTCTTGTGTCCCTGAAATCTCATCGATTACCCCCACTCATACGCAGGTCGGCAGGATCTGAAATCGCTGATTTCAAAGGGCGCGACGTTTTCGTGGTCTGCCCTCTGCCGCATCTCAGGAAGGATTTCATGGAGATAAACTGGCTTGTGCTTGCGCTGCTGGGAACATCCTCTTTTGCCATAGCCAGCATCCTCGACAAGCTTATACTGAGCAGCTATGCCAGGAGGGCTGAGACCTACGTCGTCTTGCAGGTTATTATGCAGCAAATCCTCTTCCTTCCATTGGCTCTTGTGTTTGGGGTCAATTTCATCTATCCTGCATCGATGCTCGCTCTTCTGGCCGGGGTCGTTCAGGTCGTTCCCACCATCTATTACCTGAAGGCAGTGCAGATGGAGGAGGTTTCCCGTGTGTCATCCCTTGAAAACCTCTACTGCGTCTTCGTATTTGCAGGGGAGGCTTTGCTGTTCGGGGTGGTACTCGATCTTGACCAATACCTGGGAGGATTCGCCCTCCTCGCAGGTGCCTTTCTCATGAGCTTCAAAGGCCGGAGGGGAGGGAACTCGTTCACCCCGTGTCTGGTCTATCTTCTCTCCTACTGGCTGATGACTGCGGCGTTTTGCATATCCGAAAAGGCGCTGCTTCCTGCTCTGCCGGAGACGCAGATACTGATATGGTCCAGCTTCGGCAATACCCTGGCTGCTCTGCCGCTACTATGCCAGTCAGGGATAAGAAGGGAAGTCCATTCCTTCCCAGGCCTTGGTAGTGCAGCAATGCTGAGCCTGGCAATGGAGGAGATGATGCACATGATGGGGTCGATCCTTGGGATATTCTCCTGCTCCTGGGGATCGGCTACGGAGGCCTGCTCAGTCGGCCTGCTCCAGCCGCTCATAACCCTCTTGATATTGCTGGCGCTCTCCCGTCTCACTCCAGGCCTGGTAGGGGAGAACCTATCCGGCAGCCAGCTGGCTCTCAAGCTCTCCTCGGTGCTGATAATGGGCGCGGGACTCATCTTGATGGCCTGAGATGCCACTTCGCCGCCCAAAAAAGCTCGTTTCCGGTCTCCAATACACAAGGCCGTAGAACAGCGGCATCTAAAAGCTCGGTGATCTGCCTTATGTGGAGTCTCTCCTTCGGCTCTTCTCGAAGGAAAGGATAGCAGCCCGCAGGCTGTCAGAGGTTACCGGCTTGCTGATATGATCGTTCATGCCCGCCTGCATGCATGCCTCTATATCCCACTCAAGCCCATAAGCAGTCATGGCAACTATCCACGGCTTGTCGCCCCAACGCTTTCGTATCTCCCTCGTCGCCTCCAGCCCATCCATCTCCGGCATCTGTACATCCATAAGCACCAGATCGTAGTTTTGCTTCTCCATCGCCTGCAGAACCTCCCTGCCGTCAGCTGCCAGATCTGGCCTGTAACCAAGACGCATGAGCATCTTTTGGGCCACCTTCCGGTTAACCGGATTGTCCTCAGCCAGCAGAACTCCGATCCCAGACATCTCCCCAGCCTCGGACTGGAGGCTGGCAGGCTGCTGAGTTGTGCTGGAGATCATCGAGCTGAGGGCTGCCATAAGGCTGAGGGGCTTTAATGGTTTGGTTATCCAAAGGCCGATTGAGTCCATGCCGGCTATATGCTGCCCCATCTCCGCCATGACGGCGATCCTGGGCGCAGCTGCTCCAAGCAGGGATTTTATCCGCTCTGCCAGTTCGGATCCACTCATCCCAGGCATCTTCTGATCCAACAGGGCTATGTCGAATGGACCGGACCGCTGCAATATGTCCAGCGCCTCCTGGCTGCCCCCGGCAACGGAGACCTCGGCCTTCCATTCCTCCAGCATTTCGCTCAGCAGGCCCCGCATCATCGCGTTATCGTCCACCACCAGTATCTTCTTGCCGTCAACAGGCCTTATATCCGGGATCGCCGTAATATAAGGCGCCGACCTGGCCTTGATCACAAAGGAGAAGACAGCTCCTCTTCCAGGCTCGCTCTCCACCCAGATCCTTCCGCCCATCATCTCCACCAGGCGCTTGCTGATGGCCAGGCCCAGCCCAGTGCCACCGTAGCGGCGAGTGGTTGAGGCATCGAGCTGGCTGAAGGAATGGAAGAGCTTGGGCATCTGATCCCGGGATATGCCGATGCCCGTATCCCTGACTGCGAATCCGATATCATACAGCCCGTTCCCCTCATCATTGGCAGAAACCGAGACGAGTATATCCCCCTGGTCGGTGAACTTCACCGCATTGCTGAGCAGGTTGACCAGTATCTGCCTCATGCGGTTCTTATCGCCGATGATAGCCGAGGGGACGCCATTCATGCGATACCCCAGCTCCAATCCCTTCTCGGCCGATTTGGCTGCCACCAGGTCGATAGCGCTCTCGATACAATCCCTGAGGTTGAATGGAGCAGAGTCGAGCTCCATCTTCCCCTTATCGATCTTTGAGATATCGAGTATATCGTTGATGATGGAGAGGAGCGACTCCCCACTGTTGCGGATGGTCTCAACGAAGTCCTGCTGCTCCGCATCAAGCCGGGTGCTCATGAGCAACTCGGTCATGCCTATGACCGCATTCATGGGGGTTCTGATCTCGTGGCTCATGTTGGCCAGGAACTCCGACCTGGCTCGCGAGGCTGCTTCAGCGGCATCCTTGGCCTTCATCAGGGCTTCTTCGGCAAGCTTTTGCTCGGTTATATCCACCACTATCCCGCGCAGACCGGAGATCCTGTCCTCCCGCACAATTGGAGACGAGTATATGATCGTGCGGAAGATCGACCCGCTACTCCTCACCATTGAGTATTCCTGACTGCTTGACGGTTCGTTCGGGGAAAACATGTTCTTCCTGGCTCTATCCCGCTCCGAAGGCTCAACCAGATCGAAGAAGTTCATCCCAACCATATCCTGCTTGGAGTAACCGAAGAGCAGGCAAGCCTGACGGTTTACCAGGTTTAGTAGACCTTCGTCATCGGTCTCGAAGACGGGTTGTGGCAGCATCTCGGTCAGGTCGCGATACCGCGTCTCGCTCTCACGCAATGCCTGCTCTGCCGATTTCCTTTCAAGGATCTCCTTTTGCAGATCTATGTTTGCCGTTGCCAGCTGCTTTGTCCTGGCCTGGACACGCCTCTCCAGATCCTCATTCAGCCTTCTTGTCTCCTCCTCCGCACGCTTGCGTTCTGATATCTCCACCAGAGTTGAGGCATATAGACGGCTGTTCTCCCTGAGGGCTATTATCTGACGGATGATGATCAGTCCGATGGTTGCTCCAACGCCCCAGCTGAGGACGTTGAAGGAGACAGGCAGGGAGTAGTTATGGCTGATCACAAGCAAGGCGTACGCAGCCACTGCGCAGATGTAAGGAAGGTAGATAGGCCAGGTGAACTGCTCCGATCTGCGGCTCGGAACCTGAGCAGCAGGATCGAGAGTTGCCCCTATCTCAATCTGAAGTATTCCTGCAAGCCCAAATATCATGTACGAGGCAGTCCAGCCCACATCAAGCAGGCCGCCGACCTCATAGGTCTCGTTTAAGACGCGGTTCATGTATATGCTGTCGGTAAGTATCATGATCGCGCTGCCAAGTGCCAGGAGCAGAAACGGGCCCTGCTCCCATGAGCGTATGCGGGTGAAGAGGAGCTGGATTAGGGCGAAGAACAATACCAGGTCGACGACAGGATAGGCCACCGCCAGTACCTGGGTGAGCATATCCTCCTGGGTGGCTGAGGCGATCGTGGGAGCGATGAGAAGTGTCCAGAAGAATAGCGTGGCCCCAATCATAACAACCGAGGTATCGAGCATGGTCTTGATCCGCTCTCCAGGGGTCAGGGGAACGGAGGGGAGCAGAAGGATCCCCAAGAGAAATACCGGGTAGAACGAGAGGTAAGGAACATCAGCCACCGTGGCAAATGGCTCTTCTTGAAGCCATAGGTCGTAGTAGGCCCACAGGATGTCACCCACCGCGAACATCATCTCTGCAGTGGCCAGGAGAAGCCAGCCGATGAAGACCCGCCTACCAGTCTCCTTGGACTTCAGTGCTGCATAAAAGAGGCATATCGTGGCGATTATATTGACAGTGGCGCTGGAAAGGTCTGAGAAGGCTGCCCGGGCAAAAGTTTGCCCTTCCAGGGCAAAAGGCATAACTGAGATCACTATCAGGGACAGAAAGGCAATGATTACAGCACTCCGAAAAGATATGGTGACTGAACCCAATCCTTCTCTCTCCAAACAATGATATTTTATCCTGTAATTTCATTTAGTATAAACACATAACCATAGTTGGCATTTATTTGAGATAATTCGAGGCCCGAATAATCAGGCCATTTAAGGAGCACTGCTTCTAAAACAATTTTATTAACTGGTAATTAGGAAATATACATTCAAATATAATATTGATTTGCTGTACATCTTCAGATTTTTGCCAAAATTAGGAAATGACTGGAGGAAGCACGAATTGCGGCAGTTTCGCTATCACAAACTTAATGAACGACAAAGTCCACTGCGGGGAGGGTCCTTCCCCAGCGGAGATGAGCATGGATAACCGAGAGAGCATAAATCCCAAAATACCGGCCAGAATCGAGGGATTGGGCGAACTGGCCACCAATCTCTGGTGGAGCTGGAATCCCAGGGCCAGGGATCTCTTTAATATGCTCAATCCGGCTGCCTGGCAGCTCAGCGTGCACAATCCGGTAAAGCTGCTTCACGACCTGGAGGGAGAGGTGCTTGAGGAGGCTGCCACCAATCCCCGCTTCCTGCGCCACTACGATTCGGTGATCGGAAGATTCCGATCCGAGATGAGGAATTTCGGCGGCTGGTTCCCAGATAATGTGAACAACCCGGGAAGGCTTCCCGTAGCCTATTTCTCTGCCGAGTATGGGCTGCACCACTCCATGCCGTTTTACGCAGGCGGGCTGGGATTTTTGGCCGGCGACTTCCTGAAGGAGAGCAGCGACCTTGGTCTGCCCATGATCGGCGTTGGATTCATGTACCCTGGTGGATACCTCCGGCAGCGGATAACATCGGATGGATGGCAGACCAACGAGAGCGAGGAGCTTCACAAGTCCCATGCCCCTATAACCAGGATGAACGATGAGACAGGCAAGCCGCTGGTGATCCAAGTCCCGCTGATCGAGCCGCCCATCTTCGCGGGGGTATGGAGGCTCAAGATCGGCCGGGTATCCCTCTTCCTTCTCGACACGGATGTGGAGGAGAACGACCCATGGAACAGGGAGATCTCCTCCCGACTCTATGTGGGAGACGCTGAACACAGGCTTCGCCAGGAGCTTGTGCTGGGGATAGGTGGGACTGCCGCCCTGGCCAGAATGGGATATGGCCGACTGGTGCTGCACCTCAACGAAGGGCACCCTGCCTTCGCCATAATTGAGCGAATAAGGCAGCTGATGGAGGCAGGCCTCTCCTTTACAGGAGCTTCTGGACAGGTCCGCAACACCACGGTATTCACCACGCACACCCCGGTCCTGGCCGGCCATGATGTCTTTGCTTTCTCGCTCCTGGAGAAGTACTTCGGCTCCTATCTGTCCAGCATCGGCCTGGATCAGGAGGCCTTCTTCCAGATGGGCACAGATCCGGCCAGGCCGGATGCAGGATTCAATATGACGGTTCTGGCCATGCGCATGTCGCGCTTCCACAACTGCGTAAGCAGAAGACATATGGAGGTAACGGAGGGGATGTGGGGTCATCTGCGACAAAACGGGAGTCCTGAGCCATTCCTGGACTATATAACCAACGGGATTCACCTGCCGACATGGATAAATCCACGCCTGGAGTCCCTGTTCAACCGCTATCTCGGGCCTGGCTGGCTGAGCGACCATGACGACCCCACCATCTGGGAGCTGGTGGACGAGATACCTGACGGAGAGCTATGGGCTGCCCATCGCCTATCCAAGATGAAGCTGATCACCCATGTACGGGAGCGTGCCAGACAGAGGTGGACGCTTGATCAGCCCGATCCGGGAATAGTCCTCCTGTCCGGGGTATTCCTGGACCCGATGGTTCTCACAATAGGATTCGCAAGGCGTTTCGCCACCTATAAGAGGGCAACCCTGATCCTGAGCGATACGAAGCGTCTATGTCGTATCCTCAACAATTGCGACCGGCCAGTCCAGCTGGTATTCTCAGGCAAGGCCCATCCGCAAGACTATGCAGGAAAAGAGGTGATTCAGCAGATCTACCGAGCTGCAAAGGACTCGGCATTTGGGGGCAGGATAGTCTTTGTGGAGGATTACGATGAGCAGCTGGCCCAGTACCTTATACCTGGAGTGGACCTCTGGCTCAACAATCCGCTTCCGCCTATGGAGGCCTGCGGGACCAGTGGCATGAAAGCCGGGATCAACGGTGTTCCACAGTTGAGCATCCTGGACGGGTGGTGGATTGAGGGATTTAACGGTTTTAACGGATGGGCTTTCTCCGGAGGGCTAGGAGATGATCGGGATGCAAGGGACGCCTCCCAGATCTACGATATCTTAGAGAATCAGGTGGTTCCCCGCTATTACGCTATCGACAACGGAGATGGCGTCGCCCACGGCTGGATTTCTGTCATGAAGGAGGCGATCAAGAGCGCAGGCCCCCAGTTCTGTACAAGGCGCATGGTGAAGGAGTATGCCAGCCGCTTTTACCAGGAAGGGCTGAAGGAAGCTGAGAGACTGCCTCTCTGATATCCATGACTTCTCAAGCCAAAAATTTCCAGGCCTTTTTCCGGAAAAGGTCGGAAAGATAGATCTTGGGCGGCGGGATATAAGGTCCGACAGTTCGATATACCCTGGCTTTCAGTATCAAGAAGCAGGGGGCGTGTCCATCGATGCACAGGGAAGGGGAATACAGCAGACAGGACCCTATAAGCGATCTCGATATGGTGAAGGCCTACCATCAGGCAAGCAAGCACCACCCTGCGGCTCTTGCAAGTGGGCCGTCGTCTCTCGACTGGGCTAACCAGCCAGATCCTTTCCGGCATTATCTGGGATCTATGCAGATACCGCTGGAGAGAAACGAGGATAGCATCAAGATGAGCTATGAAGGCCTTTTCACCGCCGAGAAGGCCGCTGCCCAGCCTCTTGACAAAGACAGCATCTCCTGGTTCTTCTTTCATAGCCTGGCCTTATCCGCCAAAAGGCGGCAGGGCCAGGCAAGCTGGTCGCTGCGGGTCAATCCATCCAGCGGCAACCTTCACCCAACCGAGGCATATCTTGTCTGCAGTCAGATGCCTGGGCTCTCATCTCCGGAAGGAAAAGGCCTGGTTGCCCATTACACCCCGCAGCACCACGGACTTGAGGTACTCTCAGAACTGGATACTGAGGGATTGAATCCAGCCATGTTCGAGCTGGTCCTCTGCTCCATACCATGGAGGGAGGCCTGGAAGTATGGAGTAAGATCCTATCGATACTGCCAACTGGATTTAGGACACGCCCTGGCAGCCCTGGCCTATGCAGCAGCCGGACTGGGCTGGGAGTTTTGCCTGGCAGACCAGATGTCCAGCAAAAGCCTGGGAGAGCTTGTCCCCCCACTCCCGACCGAAGCGGAGGCTGAGCATCCGGAGTGCCTACTGGAGGTGGGCCCAAGATGCGGCGAGATGGGAGAGAGGAACCTTGAGCCGGCTGGGTGGGTGGGCAGCCCGAACAGGCTGAGCGCAAAGTCCCTGTCATGGGATTTGGTAGAGGATATGTTCGCAGCCACGCAGAAGCCCTCGACTGCTGCAAGTCGCCTTCCTCGCCAGACCTCTGGCAATAGCAGATGGGCTCACAGCTATTCTCAGGGGCCTCCACTGCTATCCCGCGTCCTGCGCCGTCGGCGCAGCGCGCAACGTATGGACAGGTCGGCTTGCCGCCTGTCATCAGAGGACTTTTTCGTGATGCTTAAGAGGACGGTGAATGCTCCGCCGTTCTCGGCCATTCCATGGTCGCCGCTTGTACATCTGGCGCTCTTTGTGCATCGGGTTGAAGGCCTGGTCCCAGGATTGTACCTCCTGGCCAGGTCAAACTCTTCCGCGGGAATGATTCGTTCGGCACTGGGAACAGACCTGCTCTGGGAGCGGTCACCTGACTATCCCAAAGGCCTGTTCCTGCTAAAGGAGGGCGACATCCAGGCATTCTCCAAAGATGCGTCATGCCGACAGGACCTTGCATCAGACGGAAGCTTCTGCCTGGCAATGCTTGGAGATATGCGATGCTTGCGAGACGTCGGTGCATGGATGTACCCCAGGCTCTTCTGGGAGTGCGGCATGATCGGGCAGGCCCTTTACCTTGAGGCGGAGGCGATCGGAATGGGGGCCTGCGGTCTTGGGTGCTTCTTCGACGATATGGTGCACGATATGCTGGAACTTGAGGGCGAGGATATGGCAGACCTGTATCATTTCACGGTGGGCAGCCCATTGAAGGACCCGCGTCAACAGTCATCGTCTGCATATCAAGGATGAGACAGCCAACTGGTTCAAGACGGAGAATTCGGATCGGAAGGCTGCTTGCTGCGGTTGCGGCGGATTATATAGAGTATGTGAAAGATATAGAGTATGTGAAAGCTGAAGTGGGCGGTGGGTTTTGGACCTGCTGCAGCCTGCCGTCAGGTCCTGACGCCCCAAATCCGGCTTCTTTTTCGCTTCTCAGACACCATCTCTGGCATCGGATGACAATTGCGTGACGATGGATGGCGTCGCCATACAAGTTCGCGATGGCAAGAAGGACTGCTGCAGCCCTCTGAGGCGAGGACTGGAAAAGCATGAAAGCTAGCCCCGACAAGTCATTCGAAAAAAGCGGGCAAGAATGAGGCCAATAACGATTACGACAGAGCAAACTGGACCTGGGCTGACAGCTAACCAAAAAGATTTTTTTTTCTGAAGTTTGGCAGGCGAATGGGCCTGATATCCTGGCTATTTCGTCCGGTCAGGAACTCGAATTAGGAACTTGGAGGATTCATGTAACTTCTAGCTGAATTATACATATAGGCCAGCCTTTTATGCTGGTCGGGACAAGTCAGGGTTGTTGAAAACCTACAAAGGAGGACTCTCTGAAATGAGAATTCCATTCATCCCGATGGTGGTGGCCGTCCTGGCCTTGCTCGGATCGGCCTCTGCCATGACCAACGAGCAGTATGAGTCGTCTGGCCTGGGGAGCATCCCCTGGAACCAGATATTTGAGGGAATGCCCAGCGACGCCCTTCCGCCTCAGGAGCGGGACTATGGTTCTGTGCTGCCTTCATTGACATCGCCCCAGAGCAATTCGGCGAATCCCACATATGACTTCCAGGGTTCCAGCTTCCAGCAGACCGTAGTCGATCCTCTGTATCCGGACTACTATCCGGTGGATACGCCCACCGAGTATTACGAGCCGATGGAGGGGCAGGCTGCCTTCTTCACCAACCAGGAACCCAGGGACTTCGGGCGGCTAGTTGACACAGGCGAAGTCACAGACTTCCAGTATATAATGAGCGATGTCCCAGCCGAGAACGGGCTGTGGATAGCGGATGGCGCAGGCAGCCAGAGGCTCACAACCCTAAACGTCCCCTCATCGAGCTGGGCCAACCAGGAGATCATACCGTCCACCGAAGGCGAGATGGTTATCTACTACCAGTACCCGTCCGGAGAGATTCGCAGCCACAATATGGGATACGTATACCCATACCACCGCTACTGGACCTGGTTCTACGGTCCGACGCCCGGCGCCTACAAGGTATGGTATGTGATCGGAGGAGTCTACTACAGCAACTATATCTGGTACTATGTGTGGGATGACTGGCCCTGGTGGCGCGGCGGGTACACGTTCAACCGGTACTACTACGATCCTCTGGCTTACACGCCCAACCTGTACTACTACTACCCGGCCATATACACGCCAATAAAGTACTACTACAGCTCGGTCACGTACCCGGTGTACTACAGCTCGATCAAGACCTCGACATCGTACGGATTCTCCTCCAGATGGAGCGGATACTCGGCGAGCAGCTCTTTCAGCCACAAGATAGGCCATAAGAGATAGCCAGAATGACAAGAGGAGAGTGGGGAAAAAAGCAGGATAACGGCGGCGACCACACCTGAGGCATCGACGAGATGCCGGGATGGAAGACGGGGATAGCAGGCCCGGAAAAAGAAGCTTGTGGCAGCACTGTCTGCCCTGGCCATCCGGGCCGGCCTCCCAGAATGTTTATCCTCCGAGAATATCCGTATTTATGCTCTTTTCGTGGCCATAAATCCATATGGTAGTATGATCTGACTCATCGTAGAGATCTCTCATTTTGGCCAGGAGGATCGTTCTTTATCTCGACGGGGAGCGTAGAGGGGCGAAAGACCCCGGTCTTTAGGCCGTGGATGCAGAGCCCCTCCTCCGTTTATTCAAATTGAGATTGGGGATGCAATCTCTTCGCAAAACACGATAGAAGCCCCTCAATTTAGGGAGGGGAGCATTCACCGACTGAAAAAAACGTTAGTGCCTGGCATTCATTGGGACCGGCTCCGGCAGACGGGGAGGACCGCAATTTCTCCCATCCTTTCATCTTGGAACGGATCCTATTTGCGAGGTCCGACGATAGCGGAAAGTTGCCGCTGATAGGTGCAAATGTCTCGCCTGGCAATGCAGCCGAATACAGCTCCACCTCGGAGATGCCAAGCCTGCCAAGGTGGAGGCTATGCGATGCGGTCACCTCCTTTTCCGTTCCGGTTACGACAGTCAGCACTAACCTACATGAACCCTCCACGATATTGATAAAAAGGAAGCACCTGCCGATAAGATGGGGAAGGCAACGCTTGAGCCGGCTATATTCCTCGAGCGTTGTCACCCTGGTCAGACCAAAACCGGCAGGACCTATCTCCAGGTCGAGCCTCTGGCCATCTATCCATATGAGATCCGGTGAGACGTGCGAATGGTTATCCTCGGGAGCAGCGGGATTTGTGGATGAGACGGCGTTTGCCTCACCTGCCTCAACCCTGGCGCTATCGCGATCCTGGTTCAAACTTTAGCCCATCCTTAGAATTTCCTTGCTGCGGCAAATGGTACCTGTCTCACACTGGAAACGAGATCTTAACGCCCCGTCCGTTCTAAAGAGACATCTCAGCGAAAACGACGGGCTTAAACGTGGATCACTGATTTGGGGCGGACAGTGAGGGTGACGGAGATCGTGGCTGATCTTGGGAAGGTGGTTGCATTGCAGTAAGGCTTGGCTGCTATCTAGGTCCAGCAGAAAGGCGATTTGCGTAAGGCCATAATCCGCATGCCGTTTCCGAAGGGCGAGAAGGAGCCGATACGGCCCTTGCGCCCACCTATTTCTCTATCATATCGATACAAGCCAGGCGGGCCTTCCAGCGTGCCTCAGTCGAGATGCAGGCCAGGATTATATCTGAAGCCGCCTCTGTGATCTCCTTCCCGCTCGACCGGCACTCGTCAACCAGAGCCGAATAGGCCTCCACAGATATCTCTACCATTGGCATTCTTGACCACGCTTATCTAAAGACGGCGTTAAGTAATATATATTTCCCCTAAACACTGCCTGCGCACCTATCATGGCCCATTACTGGTAGAAGGGGTCTCCTACCGGGCCAGCAAAGACATGGAGAATTAAAGGCAGAAGTGAAAAAATCGTCGCATTGGCTGCCCTGACTTTGCAGGCATCGTTGGGAAAAAGCGGCGAATTGACCCGGGACCTCGGCCTCGCGAGCCTGCAGGGCATTTGAACGGGAACCAGGGCTTGCTTTGCGCCGGAAGAAAACCTGGTCCCAAGTGGGGGGACCTAACGAGCTCGATTTAGGCCACGTTTTTTTTGCAGGACATTTCGACGATCTCAAAAAATCGCACGAGGTTGATTTCAAAGGATCTTTCTTTGGGATTCGGACAGGCTGAAAAGTGCCTACCCGTTTTATATGCCTGCTATTCCAGGCAAAGGGATTATCTACCTGAAACCCAACCCTCCAATTTCATAGTATATTTCCAAAGGTCATCACCATGATATCCAAAGAAGAGATAATGGAGATCGTAAATGGCTATGATCCAAGCAAGATCACAATAGCCACCGTCTGCTCTCATAGCAGCCTTCAGATATTTCATGGAGCCAGGCAGGAGGGCTTTCGCACACTCGGCATAACCATAGGCCAGCCGCCGCGTTTCTACGACGCATTTCCTCAGGCCAAGCCGGACTCGTTCATCTCTTTGGAGAGCTACAAGTCGATGCTTGAAGAGAGCGACCGCCTCATCGATGAAAACGTCATAATAGTCCCCCATGGCTCGCTGGTGGAGTACCTCGGCATATCCAGGTTCGAGGCCCTGCCTGTCCCGACGTTTGGCAACCGGCGATGCCTGGCGTGGGAGAGCGATCGCGAGATGGAGCGGGATTGGCTGTTGAGGGCAGGCGTGAACATACCGATGCGGTTCGAGCGGTCCGATCAGATCGATCGGCCGGTAATAGTGAAGTATCACGGGGCCAAGGGCGGCAAAGGCTTCTTCATCGCCAAGAACAAGGATGAGTTCTCCGGAAAGATCCAGGAGGGCCAGAAGTATACGATCCAGGAGTTCATCCTGGGCACCCGTTACTACCTTCACTTCTTCTACTCACCCATAAGGGAGAAGGGATACCGGCTCAAGAAAGGCACATTGGATATGCTGGGAATCGATCGGCGTGTCGAGTCCAATGCCGATGAGATATTCCGGATAGGGTCGGTAAACGAGCTTGAGGCTGCCGGCATATATCCGAGCTTTGTGGTAACTGGCAACCTGCCGCTGGTGCTGCGTGAGTCTCTTCTCACCAAGGTCTTCGAGCTGGGCGAGCGGGTGGTTGAGACATCCATAGAGCTTTTCGGCGGGATGATCGGCCCGTTTAGCCTGGAGACGATAGTCACCGACGACCTGGATTTCAAGGTATTCGAGATCTCAGCCAGAATTGTGGCGGGCACTAACCTGTTCATCAGCGGGTCGCCCTACTCCGACCTCATCGAGAAGGATCTGTCCACTGGCCGGCGCATAGCCCAGGAGGTCGGCCTGGCCAGGGAAAAGGACCTTTTCTCGGAGATCGTCAGCTAAGGCCGGCAGCAGACGCCGACCAGACCCTCATTTTTTGCATACGCTCCTTTTAAGGATTGGGCCCCGGAAGCCGCCACTCCTACGATGTAATCGTGCACCTTGGATTTCATGGATGAGATCAGGAGATGATCGGACAAGGGGACGAAAAGGCTTATCTTGCCCACAGCGATCGTCTTTTATCATATGTCCGGTCTGATAAAGACATTTCGAGAGGCCACCGAGATGCAGTGCGGCTTTATCCACAAGCTGCTCGGATTGGATCTGGGAGAGGTATCCGCTTTCTCCGATTCGCTGGTCTCCTTCATCCGCTCTACCGAGAAGAATAAGTTTGTCTATGGACTGGCGGCTGGCAGGAGCGCCCTCTCCGTCTATAGCTTCCTGCAGCTTCTGCAAAACCATTTCGATAACGTCTTTCCCTGCACCCTTGAAGATCCGGTGCAGAGGCATTTTGATCCGGGCAGACACAACCTCGGCCTGGCAGTATCCGGGTCCGGGGAGACTGCCTCGGTTAACAAGTACATCGAGGACGTGATGGACCAGGGGGGCGAGATCAAGCTCATAACCGCCAACAGGAATGGCACAGCTTACCGGCTGGTGGAGGATTACGAAAACGCATCAGTCCTGATCCTGGAGGCAAAGACCAAGTACAGCACAGACAAGATGGAGAGGTCCCGCCTCTCCCCCATGGGGACCGAGTTCGAGCTTGAGGTCCTGGCCTTCTTAAACGCCCTGTTCAAGGACATCCAGTCCCGGCTGCAGGGGGTGTGCCGCGACGACTGCCCCGATTACTGCCGGACGATCCTGGAATTCGAGAAGTACGGAAGAAGCCTGCTGGATATGCAGGAGGCTCCGCTGGAGCACTGGTTTTCCCGGCTGTTCCCCCGATCCGGCCGGTACATGATCGGCGGTGTGGGCCGTTCCGGTCTGGTCTGCCGGGCATTTGAGATGAGGCTGACTCACCTGAATAAGATCAGCTACTGGGAACGTGACTTCAACACGCCGAGCTTTCAGATAGGAGACGTCTATATCCCGATAACAGGCAGCGGCAACACCTATGAGATCCTCGAGGGCACGGAGAGGGCGCTTGAGAGAGGGGCTGACGTTATGCCGATAACGTCAAATCCGCAATCCCAGCTGGTCAACCGGATGAGGGAGACCGGCAGGGAGAAAGACGTGGTGTTCATTCCCGTAAGTCCCATATACCAGGATATATTCTCAGGCGACAGGGTATCCAAGAGCTGGCTGGTCTCCTCTTTCAGCAAGTACCGCTACCCGATATTCGAGATCAACACCTCGATATTCACAAACAGCGTGGTGGCTGTGGGAGCCGAGTTCCTGGGCATTGAGGAGGCAGGAATGAAGAGAAGGCACGTATGATCCGAGCTTGCGATAAAGGGTGTCTGCTTTGAAGGTCATCGTGATGGCAGACACGCATCTGGATGGGGATCTGCCGCCGGTGCTGTCCGGTCTGGCCAGCCAGGCCGAGCTGATACTTCATGGGGGCGATCTGGCAAGCCTGCAAACCTATGATGACCTGAAAAGGTTGGGGGATGTGCGGGCGGTAGCCGGCAATTCCGATCATCACCAGTTGCGACGCCTTTTGCCAGAGCGGACCGTATTGGAGGTCGAGGATGTATCGATAGGCCTGATCCACCAGGCATCCCACGCTGAAGAATCGCCCGGGGCCTCCATGCTCGCCAGGGAGATGGATGTGGATGTCCTTATCTTCGGCCATATCCACAAGCCGGTACTCAAGGAGGAGGGAGGCCGGCTGCTGCTTTGCCCTGGAAGTCCCACACGCCCACGCTTGTCCCCGCCAACCGTGGCAGAGATGGATATAGAGGAAGGGAATGTCAGGGTTCGCTTCGTTCCCGTAGGCGCTCCTCGGTGCGGCTATCTGCGTTTCGCGGAGTCGCTGGGCAGGCCGGACTAAAAAAAATCGTCAAGCTGCGGGCTTTCGCAGGGGGGGAAAAGGCACTTTTTAAGATCCGGGGTGTATTTCTCGCGGCACGGATATTCGCTTCTTGAACTACCGCGTCCTGAAGGGCGCGGCTTCCCACTTCATCGCCAAAACTTGCATCACTGAGATGTGATGTAGAGGTTCTGGTTCTATGGGCGCAACGGTCAGTTCCATCCCTGCGAAGAGGATGTTCCTGGAAGCATTGCAGTCTCGATTACATGAGAAACCGCAATAAGAGCACTCATGCACTCTTTCGCACAGTTCTTTCTTCACTATGCTTCCACAAGCGGAAACACCTTTGAGTGGTTTCCCATGACAGGCGTGAAAACGCAGCTGTTGTGAGAAAAACCTACCCTTCCTCGCCAATTTATATATGTCTGCTCCACGCCTGTCCCAACTCTTCAGATATCCGGAAATCTCCAATTTCCATTACTGGCTGCAAGATATCACTATCTGCATCTTTACGATGGCGATCTCCAGGCATCTGAGACGAAATAAGACAAAGAGAGACGATTTGGCGAGCGTGAGGGTTAAATCGGGTCCTGTATCATACAGGGGAGGCATGAGGCACTTCATATCCCGGGGATCTTTATCTTCAATCGGAAATCAGCCAGACCGGACATCGGAATCTGTCTTTGCAGGAGCGGGACCTGACCTCTCCTTACAAGGCCGATGGAAGCCAGGCCTCCTGATCTGCCTTGCTCTTATCTCCATCTTCCAGGCTGGCTCGGCCGTCCCTGAGACCCATACCATGGGACCTTACCAGATATCGTTCGACCTGAACACCTCCGCACGCTATTCGGTTGTGATCGAAAAACCTGTCAAGAGCCTGCTATCTGAATCCCGCAGCTATACCACTTACGGATTAGGAGTGATCGGAGAGAGCGGCAACATCTACGTCTTCGTGACCGGTTATGACAAGGTCCTCAGGCTCGACCAATCCGACTCAAAGATGGTAGAGGATTACCTTTTGGAGATGGAATGCCAGAACATCAAGATAACAGAGGAGAGCTATCAGGGACGTCCTGGGGCACTTGGCGCGGGGACTCTGCCATCCGAGCAGGTGGTCTTTGCCGGCAGCTACTCCCCGGATGGCCTGACCGTAGGAGAAGATTATGTGGGAATGACCAACTGCCGTTGGGTTTCGACCTTCCCGGCCCAGGAGACCGTAAATCTGATCTCCACCCTGGAGGTGATCAGGATCAACGAAACCGAGCAGAAGCCCTCTTCTTCGCCCGAACAGACCCCATCTGAGGAGTCCTCTGAGCAGACAAAGAAGTACGTCCAGCTTGGAAGGGTGCCATACTCCTAGGAGATCCTAATAGTTGAAGACGATGTTAATCTAAGAGGCGGAGGGCCGAGAGATTCACAGTTCCCGGGGATGCTCGGTCTTTTTTGGGTTTTCGCTGTGAAGCCTTATTGTGCAGGCCTCTTTGAGTCGGGGCAAAGAGGCAGCTCATCCTCATTTGCCTCCACAGAACCGCCGGATTCAGCCATGCTTGGGCTGGCAGCTGTTCTGTAAGCTGCCAGCAAGAAGCCATACAGAAACGGACCCACAACGATTCCGGACAACCCTACCACGAAGAGTGGCGCGGTATAAGCCAGGATCGTCACGGCAGGGTGGATGGATGCGCCCTGCTGAGCAAGGCGGGGGCGAAGCACGTTTTCAGGGATGATGGTCAGGACCACCACACCCAGAATCAGAAGGAGTACAGCCCGGAGGTAGTCCTGGCCCAGTATATAGTAGATGGACATGGGCAAGATCAGGCTCAATGGGCCCACCATTGGGATCAGGGTGAAGATGGCCACCAGAGATCCCCACAGAACCGGGTACGGTATGCCAAGAAGAAAGAAGCCGACGGCCGCAAAGAGACCGCTCAGCATGGACGTTATGAAGTAGACGTTGAAGAGACTTGTATAAATGGAGTGGATCTCAAGCAGAAACCTATCTACGAGGGCCCTCTCCGGAAGAAGCTCCACCCCTTTCCAGACACATTGGCCACCGTCCACCAGAAGATAATAGGTGAAGAAGACTGCCATCATGAACTGGGCGAAGCGTATGGGCAGGTCGCTCAACAGCCCAGAGAGGCCCTCGCTAAGTATCGAAAGGCCCCAGGTGAGCAGCTTGGCAGGCAGATCGCTGAGCTGATCGTACCATCTGGCTGCTGGACCGGACAAGCGGGATCCGGCCAGCTCGTCCATAAAGCTGGTCAGGCTGGACACGTGCCTGACTATCATCTCTTCGGAGCCGGAGAGGTTCGAGACCTCGGTTGCCATGACGCTCAGAGCGCTGGTAGCCACCAGCACGAAGGCCGCAAAGACCAGGAGGATGGAGAGGAAAGAGGAGAGGGATCTCCTGCTGGTCAGGCGGTGGAGGAACTGATGGACAGGGTACAGGAGGTAGGTCATGAAGACGCTTAGCATTATGGTGGTCAGGAACTCCTTGGTGACGTAAACGGTAGCCAGGGCTACAATCAGCACCACCAGGGCGACCAAGCGGCGAAATCCCCTATCACTGGTCTGGTCCGTCAACAGGTATCACCTATGACACCTCGTCCATTTAAACGCGCGCCCCCTGGATAATCACGTCTGTGCGTCGATGCGTCCTGGACCAAGCCGGACAGGGCAAGATGGTCCTTCAGATCAGAATATCGCCTCTTATGCCAAGGGTGCGGCTAATCACCGGTACGGCTCTGCCGGTCTCTCTCACAACCTGCTCTACCATACGGGTCAGGGCTGAGCAGCAGGGAACCTCCATCTGCAGTACGGTGATATCTCTGATCTTGTTGCTCTTGAGGATCTCGGCTAGCTTTTGCCTGAACTGGCCGGCGTCGTCCAGCTTGGGGCAGCCGATCAGAGTAACCTTCCCGGCCATGAAATCGTGCGCGGCCGGAGTGGCAAACGCGCTGCAGTCCGCGGCGATAAGAAGGCTTGAATCGTTCAGATATGGGGCTGTCGGATTGACCAGCCTCATCTGAACAGGCCAGTTTGTGAGCTGAGGAGAGGAACGCTCCCCACGAGGCGCCTCTCTGATCCCCATATCAAATGCCGGGAAGCAGCCCGGACCATGACCCCCTCCATGTACTCCACGATGGCCAGATCCACCTGACCGGCTTAGGCGGTCGCCGGAGTCGGCGGCTTTCCCAGGGGAACCTCCATACCCACCCTTAGGGCGGCTCTGAGCATTATGGGCGGCTGACTCTGCATCGAACACAACAGCCTCCCGCTCCTCGATGCTGAGGGCATCCTTGGGGCACTGGCCAAGGCAGGCACCCAGCCCATCGCAGTAGCTCTCGCTGATCACGCGGGCCTTGCCGTCCTCTATTGATATCGCCCCTTCAGCGCAGGCGGTGACGCACTGCCCGCAGCCGTCGCAGCGAGACTCATCGATCTTGATTATCTTTCTTACGACCATTTGCCAATCACCATAGAACACCTGTCCACGAAACACGATCCTCTTTTGGTCGGGCCAAGGCCCTTCCTGGCGACAAAATCCCCCGATGCAGGCAGGCCGGACCCAGCAGCGCTATCCGGGCCTGGGCAAATCCCTGTTCAAGGCGCCAAGGGAAGTGGCTGTGAGATGTATGGAATAAGAAGATACTTTTCTCTTTCGCTGCCCGCCTCTTCTGCGCTTCGGCCGGATCTCATGCAGAGACGAGGCCAAAAGACCACGGCAATACGAACGACCCCAAGGAGAGCTCCGGAGAATGCAGCCGAATAAGGCAAGAAAAGAGATGAGAAAAGAATGATTGCTGGTTAAAGCCGAAAATCCGACTCGTAAGCTCGAAGGAAAGGTAGGATATGGCATGAAGCTGGCTGGGCTTTGGTCAAACCTGAGAATGTGGCCATCGATCTAGCTTTGGGAAGACCCACTCAAGTTCATGTGGTTGTCGGGAATGGATATATCTATTTTGCAAGCCCGCAGGATGAAGCTTCGCCTGAAATCCGCCCTGAAAGGCGACGCAAATATTTATAATGCAAAGAAGTTACCGATTAATGAATATAGAAATGGCACAGGATGTGTCCGACAGATGAGAATCAATTGCTTAATGATAGGGATGTGCCTATTTGCCTTGGCATTATCAGGATCAGCTTCCGTTCCCGGCGACGCCAAGCCGATAGAGCTTGGACAGAAGGTTGTCGATTTTGCGCCTGGGGCTTACTACGAGGTGGCAGTCCCGGCCGCCGGCACCCTGGCGGTTGTCTTGGAGGAGCTGCCTGCAGAAATGAAGACCAGGATCGTCATCCTCGATGAAGTAGGAGATTGGCTTGTCGATGAGCAGACCGCCGAGCCTGGTCAGATTGTGAGAGTCGAGGCAAGAGCAGATGCACCCGGAGCGTACTATATAGGGATAATGGACCTGGAAGGAAAGAGCCACGAGACGCCCTACGCATTTTACGTCGAACTCGAGTAGCAGTCCCTGAAGGCCCGGATTGCCGAGATCGAATGCACTGCACCGGGGAGGCAAGTTTGGGATATGGCCAACCATGAGTGACGCCTCTAAAGCTGACGACTGGCTCTGCGCGTCGGCTGAAATCTGCGGTGCCCAAAAAAGATCCGGAGGCCGCAGGCAAAATCACGAAGCTGTTTGCAAACACAGCAGCGCAAATATTGCCGAAAAGGGATCTGGCGCCTGATGAAGATCAGTTCCCCTGACATAGATCATTCGATCTTCAATTTTTTTAGCACCTTGGATCTCGAATACCGATGATATCCAGAGATTTATCCGATGTCGCCACTCGTGAGATGCCGAGACATGACAAAAGTGTCCTTTCGCCAAAAGGCCTAAGTCGTAAAGGCACAATATCAGTTATTCGTCCGTAAAATCGCTGGAGGGAAAGAATCTGAGGATAACTTGGATGTTCTTATTGCTTTTCTTTGGACTATCAGTCTGCTCGGGAACGGAAAAGCTGTGGGAGAAAGAATTTGGGGGGAGCGACTACGACTGCGCGCAGGAGGTCTTGGCCACGGATGATGGGGGCTACATTCTGGTAGGAAGCACCAGGAGCTACGGGCAGGGAGGAACGGATATCTGGGTGGTCAAGACGGATTTTGAAGGAGATCGCGAGTGGGACAAATCGTTCGGCGGGCCGAAGGATGAAGAAGGATGGTCGATTGACAGGACAGAGGATAGCGGCTTCGTAATCTCCGGCTCTACCGCATCCTTTGGAGCCGGAGGCTCCGATGCCTGGCTGATCAGGATCGACCAGGAAGGAGAACAGGACTGGAGCCGAACCTTCGGCGGAGCAAAGGATGATGCCGGTTTCTCTGTTCAGTCCACCAGAGACGGCAACTTCATCATGACCGGTTACACTACCTCTGAAGGCAGTGACCTATGGGTCATCAAGGTTGACGGGGACGGAAACAGGCTGTGGGACAGGACCTTTTCGGTCCCGATGGCTGATGCTGGCAGCTCCATCCAGGAGACCGTGGACGGTGGTTACATCGTATCCGGCTTCAAGGTCTCTCCTGGTGCAGGCAAAGACGTCTGGATCCTGCGGCTCGATTCCGAGGGGGATCTGATATGGGAGAGGTCCTTTGGAAGCACTCCAAAGAGGTCTGGCGGCCCCATGTCCGATGACGCAGGCCAGAGACGGCGGTCTAATCCTGGCCGGAAGGACGGCATCTCAGGGCTCAGGAGGATATGATGCCTGGATAGTGAAGGTCGACTCTGATGGTGGTCCCATATGGAACTCTACTCTGGGCGGCTCGGACGACCAGGCTGCGCATTCCGTGATAGAGAACGGAGATGGTATAATCCTGGCCGGTCTGACCGGAGGTGAGGGCGCAGGTGGGGATATGTGGCTTGTAAAGCTTGAGGCCGCCCTGGGTTCATCTCAGGCGGAAAACTCAATTCCAAAGATTATCGAGCTTTTGCCAGACCTGAAAAGCCCTCAGCTGGCTGGGGTGGCCGTGACATGGACAGCTTTGGCAAAGGATGTGGAGAACGACACCCTTGAATTCCAGTTCAAGATAGATGGAGCCACCGCCAGGGACTGGTCGTCGAACCAGGCTTGGACACTGGTTTCAGGGGAATCTGCAATCGGCAGTCATGAGATAGAGGTGGGAGTAAGAGATGGGAAGCATGCCATAGATGGCAGAGCCGATGCGTCGATGGTAATGCAATATGTGTTCCAGTCCGAGCCGGAGCAGAATTCGCCGCCTGTTGTGGACAGCCTCTCGGCCGATCCAGCCGGACCAGCTCCCGTGGGCACGACCATCATCTGGACTGCCCATGCTAGCGACCCGGATGGCGATCACCTTGAGTACCGGTTCACCCAGGATGGAATCGTGGCAAGGGATTGGTCAGGCTCCAATGCCTTCGAGATGACTCCAGCCGTAAGGATGCTTTGCACAGCCTCCAGCACCGATAACATGTCAGTATGTCAGGCTGAAGAAGCGGTCATTGAGGTGGAGGCGGGTGTAAGGGACGGAAAGCATGCAACAGATGGCAGGTCGGATGCAACGATGACCGCGTATTTGTCTATCGAATCCGAGCGACAGGTGGCATTATCGTCCGATGAGCTGGAGGCAAATCGATCATTTGCCGTCGGGGCTCCAATGAACGCGCCGGAGAACCTGCCTCCAATCGTGACCAGTCTGACCGCAGATCCGGCCAGCCCGCAGCCGTTTGGGACAGCAGTGAGATTCACCGCCATTGCCGCCGATCCAGATGGTGATCCGATAGAATACGGATTTGTGACCGGAAACACGAGCATCAGGGACTGGTCCGAAGACAACGTGCTCATATGGCAGCCAGGCTATCCGCACTATTCCGTCGGAACGACTGAGATCTTCTTGGAGATCAGGGATAAGAAGCACTCCGAATTCGCGGATGCATGGATGTCGATTGAGTATACCCTACTGCCTGCCTGAGGACGAGATGATCCGGCCTCTATCCTTTTATCCAGGCAGCTCTAACTTGCGTTTCTGCAAAACAATAAGAGAATCGGACATCAGAATCAGGCCGGGATTTTTTTAGCTTCGCCCTCCCAGCCAGCTTCCGGTCGCAGAAACCGTCTCCCTCCCGAGAAAATTCCTGGACCCGAAAAACGCCGTAACATAAGCTCAGGATCCGGGCCAGTGGGCTTTACCATCTTATAGGGGACCCCAAAAAATTGTTGTGGGTCCACCTGCCGACGCAAGAATGAGCCCATTTTTCAACGAGAGAGCAGAGCCTTCTTTCACTCCGGCTCCTGGCTGCCTTCCGACATCGCCTTCGCGTACTGCTCCTGTACCTGCTGGGCCAGATTGCAGCGCAGAAGGCCTGACATGAACATGCCGGCAACGACAGCGTGCTCCTTGGACATGTCGTTTAGGGCCGCTCTTAGCTTTGCAGCAGCCTCCTCTTCGCTGCTGGTCCCCTCCAAGAATAGCACATTTTTGACCAGATCGCCTATGCTAAGCATCTCATCGGCAGGGATGTTGAAGAAGCGGCAGACCATCTCCAAGACAAGTGATTCCTCATTTGGCTCGAACATGGCCAATCTATATGATGCTTGAAGAAAAAGGTTTGGGCCTACAGGCCATATCAGGCCTGGATATGAAGCACCCGCATTGAGATGGAGGCGGACTTCTTTTGCCTCCCATCAAGTACGGACTTTCCCGGGTCTCATTTCGTGGCTCTGGAGGTATGTCTCGCAGGCTGGATTGGAAAATCAGCCTGCGTAAGATCATTCCTTGCATCGGGACCTCGCCGGATGGCTGTGGCTTTTTCAGCTAGGCCATCTCAGCCTCCTCCAGGTAGAATCCACTTCCCAGCCACCATGTATCATCCACCTTCATCACGTAGCTCAGCTTGGCCTCGCTCTGATTCGTGATGGGATTTCTCCAGATATACTCGTAATATCCGCTGCCGTTTAGTGCGATGGAGCGCATCTCTCTGTTGATGAAGACGCCCTGATCGTTCTGAATGTCGAGGCGATTAGTCCCAACTTCAGCAGGCTGGTACGGCAGACAGAGTGATGTTCCATTGAAATCCTGGGCGAATATGTAGACGTCTCCTCTTACCCAGGAGCTGTTCAGGTCCATGAAATCCCGGAGAGCTTTCTTTTTGCTTGTGAACATCACGTGGCTAAAGGCGGTCTCCACAAAGGTCTTCAGCTCATCTCTGTCACTGGGCTTCATGTCGGATGCATTGTTGGAGGATGACTGGGTGCTGTACACCCCAGCGGCCAGCCACCAGGTATCATCGACGGCGGTCGTATAGCTGAGCTTCAGCTCATCCCTCATCTCCTCCTTCGGATTGGGATATAGGTAGTAGGTCTGTCCAGAGCCGCCTCTGGCCAGCTCCAGGTTATCTCTGGTGACTGCAACTCCATTCGCATCCAGGACGTCCAGGCGGTTGTCTCCAAGAAGGTCCGGCTGGAAGGGAAGACTTAGGGAATTGCCCATGAAGTCGTAAGCAAAGATATACAGCCCGTCCCTGACAAACGCACCTTCGGGATCGTTGAAGACCTGAAGGGCTGCATCTTTGCCTTCTCGCAGAGCATAGCTCCTGGCCTCTTCCACAAATCGTTTGAGCTTCCTCTGGTCATCGAAGCTGAAGAGGGGCGCCTGACCAGGCAGATTTATCCCCGAACCGATCCACATGTCGTCGTCCGCCTTGAGCAGGTAGTAAAGTTTCAGCTTCATCTGGTAGTTGTCGATCGGGTCTGGGTATACGGCGTAGGCAAATCCGTCCCCCATCCTGGCCACGCTCAGCATATTGTTTATTATGTGAATTCCATTGATGTCCCTCAGATCCAGGTTGTTCCTCCCAATAAATCTTGTCAGGAACGGATGAGACAGAAGAGTGCCATTGAAATCGTACGCGAAGACGTACATATCTCCTCTGACGAACTCCCCATCCGGATCGTTGAAGGCCTGGAAGGCCTCATCTTTCCCGGTTTCGAGCAGGTAGTCTCTTGCTTCGTTCAGAAAAGATACCAGCACCTGCCGGTCGCTCTCGTTTGCAGTCGGCGCCGCATAGCTCTGAGCTGAGGCCCGATCGTTTCCTTGGCTTGCCAATGAGAGCAGGCAGACTGCAAGAAATAGATAGATCAAAAACATCGCCCGTTTCAAGAAGATCCCTCATCAATGTGTGAAATAATAAAGCACGGGATATGATATAAGTCTTCCTGCAATTGCAGCTCAAAGCAAAGGCCAGATCTGCAGAAGTCCTTATGGCATCGGCGTAATGGTGGTCTGCTTTTCGGCACAGATCTGCCCTTTCTTGCCTGCGGCAGAACAATAGGCCACGAAACGAATCGCATTTGGCTATTAGCTGCAGCGAGTGGTCCGCAGAGCCGGATTTATCCGACTTGGCGAAAAGCAGCTAAAATTTGGAGCTAATCGTTGGTAAATTGAGATAATTCAAGGCTCGAAAGGCAAAAAGAGATATGACGCGGCTCAAAATCAAGAAATAGAGCTTTATACCAAGCAGGCAGAAGACTCCTCTCCTTTAGGGGAGGGGATGAATGCCGTAAGTTAAGCAGAAAACTATATATCTTAATAATAGCTTAACTATAACTATGCTTAAGGCATACAAGTTCAGGCTCTATCCAACGAAGTCCCAAAAAACCAGAATGGATCGAACGCTGGACTTGTGCCGCTGGACGTACAACAAGACCTTAGAGATTAGGAAGGCTGCATGGGAGAACGAAGGCAAGTCCCTATCCAAGTATGAAACTAACAACCTATTGCCTGCTTG
>Ga0208940_1000143_pt1 | contig 93686 bp, 74 predicted proteins | sample AD_JPNNA6_MetaG_FD_184445 | JGI IMG/M metagenome (GOLD analysis project Ga0208940, IMG submission 184445) | Active sludge microbial communities of municipal wastewater-treating anaerobic digesters from Japan - AD_JPNNA6_MetaG (SPAdes) (version 2) | ecosystem: Engineered > Bioreactor > Anaerobic... | reverse complement strand
ATCCTCACTTGGGTATCGGTTGCAGTCATCTCTAGGCCTCCTGCGGCCTAGTTTACCCTGACTGCCCCGAACTTCGAGTGGGTATTTCTAATTGTCGCCGATGTCTAATTCTAATTGTCATTGAACAGAGTGGATCAATAGTCTTAATGCCCGTTTGGGCAGTGCTTCTTTTCTGACATAACAAACCTGTCATTACATCGATCCTCTATAATGCTGAGTCTTAATGCCCGTTTGGGCAGTGCTTCTTTTCTGACTTTCACCGCTACCGTTGGATAGTTGCCACTCTGTCAACGTCTTAATGCCCGTTTGGGCAGTGCTTCTTTTCTGACCATACTGAGCCTCTGCCTGGCCTGCACCGATAGCGGTGGGTCTTAATGCCCGTTTGGGCAGTGCTTCTTTTCTGACCAGCGGTTGCAGGTTTTGCGGATCAAGGCGTATAAGCTGCTGGAGTCTTAATGCCCGTTTGGGCAGTGCTTCTTTTCTGACATCATGTTCCATCACTTCCCACATCAATTTACTAAGCAGCAGTCTTAATGCCCGTTTGGGCAGTGCTTCTTTTCTGACCAATCTATACAAGGCCGACCTGACAGAGGCCGTCCTGACAGGACGTCTTAATGCCCGTTTGGGCAGTGCTTCTTTTCTGACCTGTTCGAGTGGTCAAGCCTCGAAGCAGAAGTTCAATTCGGTCTTAATGCCCGTTTGGGCAGTGCTTCTTTTCTGACCCGACCTTCACAAGGCCAATCTGGCCGGGGACAACCTGTCTTAATGCCCGTTTGGGCAGTGCTTCTTTTCTGACATCTTAAACCAGGCCACTTTGACTTCCTGGCCGTCAGTCTTAATGCCCGTTTGGGCAGTGCTTCTTTTCTGACGAGAGTAGCTACACCAACCAAGACTTTGACACGATGGATGTCTTAATGCCCGTTTGGGCAGTGCTTCTTTTCTGACGCTTTTGGTTGGTCAATCCACAACCTATCCCTGTGTATACGCAGTGAGTCTTAATGCCCGTTTGGGCAGTGCTTCTTTTCTGACGCATAGGGCATATTGCCGGCCCGCCCGGTGACGCGCGTTGCGTCTTAATGCCCGTTTGGGCAGTGCTTCTTTTCTGACACATAACGTAATAGTGAGACTCGTTTGCGATACATTAGAGTCTTAATGCCCGTTTGGGCAGTGCTTCTTTTCTGACTTCTTATAAGCTAGTAGAGTCCAGTCTATGCAAGCTAGTGTCTTAATGCCCGTTTGGGCAGTGCTTCTTTTCTGACGCCAATTACAATCGGGACGATGGTTGCATTGCCGGACTACGTCTTAATGCCCGTTTGGGCAGTGCTTCTTTTCTGACAGATACAAAAACCAGTATTGATGGCATCGACATAATCCAGTCTTAATGCCCGTTTGGGCAGTGCTTCTTTTCTGACAGACTTTCCTTCAAACACGCACAATACACTCGTCGTTTGGTTGTCTTAATGCCCGTTTGGGCAGTGCTTCTTTTCTGACCATTTGAATGACTTTCCACGCTGAACTAACAACCATCACGTCTTAATGCCCGTTTGGGCAGTGCTTCTTTTCTGACTTCTCGGAGTCATCGGCCATTGGATCACGTCGCAGACGGTCTTAATGCCCGTTTGGGCAGTGCTTCTTTTCTGACGAATGTTGCCGTACTCCGCAAACACTACACGGCATAGCCGAGTCTTAATGCCCGTTTGGGCAGTGCTTCTTTTCTGACCCTGCGCATAAAGCGCCGCGCCGATAATTTGGTGTATTGGTGCGCGTCTTAATGCCCGTTTGGGCAGTGCTTCTTTTCTGACCCTCGGTAATCGGGCCGCTAACATACACCACATCGTAAGTCTTAATGCCCGTTTGGGCAGTGCTTCTTTTCTGACGGACTGGACCCTACTAGCTTATAAGAAATGTCTGGGTGTCTTAATGCCCGTTTGGGCAGTGCTTCTTTTCTGACCTTATAACCTAAGTTAACATATAATAGAATCATAGGGTGTCTTAATGCCCGTTTGGGCAGTGCTTCTTTTCTGACGAGAGAATATACGAGGTGACAAATGCCAAGGAAAAAGAAGAGTCTTAATGCCCGTTTGGGCAGTGCTTCTTTTCTGACATCACCCGGTCAAGCTGCGCCGCGCCATCGTCGTCCATAAGTCTTAATGCCCGTTTGGGCAGTGCTTCTTTTCTGACTGGTGGAGCCGGCAGCGGGGCAGTGGGGACTATTCCGTTGTTGTCTTAATGCCCGTTTGGGCAGTGCTTCTTTTCTGACCGTTGACCGCGATTTATTCACTCGCCACGATGCTTATGTCTTAATGCCCGTTTGGGCAGTGCTTCTTTTCTGACTTGTTAGTGGTCAGAGTTGCTCGTCGTGCTGGCAGGTTGGGGTCTTAATGCCCGTTTGGGCAGTGCTTCTTTTCTGACCACGGGGCAAACCTTACCATGGTTGACCTGTACAAGGCGTCTTAATGCCCGTTTGGGCAGTGCTTCTTTTCTGACAACGTAACCTGGTTTGCTCCGAAGACTACCCGCAAGCGGTCTTAATGCCCGTTTGGGCAGTGCTTCTTTTCTGACCTCGCCTGATTCAGCACAATTATATGCTGCCTTGCTCAGTATGTCTTAATGCCCGTTTGGGCAGTGCTTCTTTTCTGACCTCGCAAAACTCACACCGATGATCGGGTCTCACGATCTGTCTTAATGCCCGTTTGGGCAGTGCTTCTTTTCTGACTACAAACGAATTGCCCCGACCTTCGCCGCCCTGTTGACCGGTCTTAATGCCCGTTTGGGCAGTGCTTCTTTTCTGACCGCTCATTGATGTGATTATTTGATTTCTGCGCAGAAGTAAGTGCGTCTTAATGCCCGTTTGGGCAGTGCTTCTTTTCTGACGCAAAGCTGTTCATCCAACCAAAGCGGGACTGGAAGCGTCTTAATGCCCGTTTGGGCAGTGCTTCTTTTCTGACGAGTTTGACACTCACGACCGCAAGGGTCGTAAGGTAACGAGGTCTTAATGCCCGTTTGGGCAGTGCTTCTTTTCTGACCTGTGTAATACCCTGATATTGATTGCGAGCATCAGAAGTCTTAATGCCCGTTTGGGCAGTGCTTCTTTTCTGACGACACACCGGACAGACCGCCGTGCGCGGCTCTAGCTTTGGTCTTAATGCCCGTTTGGGCAGTGCTTCTTTTCTGACCTGACCTACGGTTATCCAGGCAAATCGCTTAGGACGATGCAGTCTTAATGCCCGTTTGGGCAGTGCTTCTTTTCTGACCTCTATTTTCATTGTTTGGGCCGCTTATTCCTCTGCTATGTCTTAATGCCCGTTTGGGCAGTGCTTCTTTTCTGACAGATGGCAGTTGCTTCACTGGCTACTGTCACAGCAATGCTAGTCTTAATGCCCGTTTGGGCAGTGCTTCTTTTCTGACCCACGAACCACGCCCCCGCAGCGCCGCCGATAACGACGATCGTCTTAATGCCCGTTTGGGCAGTGCTTCTTTTCTGACAGTAAAACAGGGTTGCCCACCATCACAGAAAGGGGCGGGTCTTAATGCCCGTTTGGGCAGTGCTTCTTTTCTGACGGGCGTTTTCGGGTAGTGTGGAATTAACGGACGGACGGCCGGTCTTAATGCCCGTTTGGGCAGTGCTTCTTTTCTGACCTACAACGGCGCTCACTGCCTCCGCAGCGTTGGTGGATTGGTCTTAATGCCCGTTTGGGCAGTGCTTCTTTTCTGACAAGATTTACGCAGCGGTGGGTGGCAACATCGAGAAAGTCTTAATGCCCGTTTGGGCAGTGCTTCTTTTCTGACTACGCCTCTGTTACGTTTACGCACAACAGCTAGGCAACTAGCGTCTTAATGCCCGTTTGGGCAGTGCTTCTTTTCTGACGTCAGCGTGTTCGGGCCGCCTGCGTCGAACCAACTGCAGTCTTAATGCCCGTTTGGGCAGTGCTTCTTTTCTGACGCTAACCTGGCCGGGGCTAACCTGGAAGGGGCTAACCTGGAAGGGTCTTAATGCCCGTTTGGGCAGTGCTTCTTTTCTGACTAATATAATATGAGTGAAAGTAGAGAACAAGGAGTGATAGGTTCATGTCTTAATGCCCGTTTGGGCAGTGCTTCTTTTCTGACGTTGACCATCAAACCCGACGTCTGTTACACCGACACTACGTCTTAATGCCCGTTTGGGCAGTGCTTCTTTTCTGACGTTTTGGGCGTCGTGGCGCGTCGTAGTACGTAAGCGCCACAGTCTTAATGCCCGTTTGGGCAGTGCTTCTTTTCTGACTTTCAATGGCGATTGGGGCGATATGAACAGCCATAGCGCCTGTCTTAATGCCCGTTTGGGCAGTGCTTCTTTTCTGACGCCTCTGATTGGCTTACCATCTAGTCCTGCTACAAGATTAAAAAGTCTTAATGCCCGTTTGGGCAGTGCTTCTTTTCTGACGGAACAGCGGCGCGATCTACACTGTGCGCCAGTGGCCAGCCAACGTCTTAATGCCCGTTTGGGCAGTGCTTCTTTTCTGACGGAGCCGTGTGCGGTCGGCAGCCTCGTTCTCGACCCAGGTACTGCGTCTTAATGCCCGTTTGGGCAGTGCTTCTTTTCTGACCCGCGCAGATGGTCATTCTGCGCGAGTGCAGTACCATCAGTGTCTTAATGCCCGTTTGGGCAGTGCTTCTTTTCTGACGAGTTGAAGCGGCGCGGCATCACTGCGGGTGTGCATTATGTCTTAATGCCCGTTTGGGCAGTGCTTCTTTTCTGACTGGGGATTGATACGCAGGCTTCTTCTTATGCTCCTTCTGAAGTCTTAATGCCCGTTTGGGCAGTGCTTCTTTTCTGACGTCGAGCGCCGGTTGTGAGACCGGACGCAGGAGCAACTTTAAGTCTTAATGCCCGTTTGGGCAGTGCTTCTTTTCTGACGAAGGGGATGAGCTCATTCAACGAACGTTCAATAGTTGGTCTTAATGCCCGTTTGGGCAGTGCTTCTTTTCTGACCAGTGTGCGCCAGGTCGTTGTACCATCCACGCGGGCGGTATAGGTCTTAATGCCCGTTTGGGCAGTGCTTCTTTTCTGACCCGGCACGATTATGACGACTGACGCAACAGACTCCATCGCCATCGGTCTTAATGCCCGTTTGGGCAGTGCTTCTTTTCTGACCGGGGTCGACCTGCGCAGGGCGAATCTGACAGGGATCGATCTGTCTTAATGCCCGTTTGGGCAGTGCTTCTTTTCTGACATCATTGCCGCCTACGAACTGGAAGCGGCACTCAGGAATTGAAGTCTTAATGCCCGTTTGGGCAGTGCTTCTTTTCTGACATATTTGGGGACGTGTTTACCAGTGATGCTAACGATAAGTCTTAATGCCCGTTTGGGCAGTGCTTCTTTTCTGACCACCCTGTGGACAGCCGCCGTCGCCAGCAACGAACGCTTCGGTCTTAATGCCCGTTTGGGCAGTGCTTCTTTTCTGACCTAACCTGGCCGGGGCTAACCTGGCCGGGGCAAATCTGTCTTAATGCCCGTTTGGGCAGTGCTTCTTTTCTGACCCTTTATGCAATGCCGCGATCCAGAGGTCATTATCTCAGGCCCGGTCTTAATGCCCGTTTGGGCAGTGCTTCTTTTCTGACTTGGCGAAGAAAACCAAACCCAGCAATGTTAAATGAGATAATGGGTCTTAATGCCCGTTTGGGCAGTGCTTCTTTTCTGACTCGCCGGGGATCGGCTTTTGCTTTCCTTCAGTGGTCGGGACAGCTTGTCTTAATGCCCGTTTGGGCAGTGCTTCTTTTCTGACCAACGGTCCCAACCATTCTCGCTAGCAGCAGCACTACAGGTCTTAATGCCCGTTTGGGCAGTGCTTCTTTTCTGACGTGGTATACGTGCCGCTGGAGCTGGCAAGTCTGAGCAGTCTTAATGCCCGTTTGGGCAGTGCTTCTTTTCTGACTGTATCACGCCTGTGCGCTGAAACTCCAAAATGGGCTGTCGTCTTAATGCCCGTTTGGGCAGTGCTTCTTTTCTGACCGCAAGATGGTGCGATCGGGTGCGGTCAAGGGCGTAAAGGTCTTAATGCCCGTTTGGGCAGTGCTTCTTTTCTGACCGCGCGCCTGGCTGATACTCATCCCGGTATCTTTAGCGTCTTAATGCCCGTTTGGGCAGTGCTTCTTTTCTGACCCGCGCTTCCGCACCCTGGGGAAGTTACGCAAGGGCGGGTCTTAATGCCCGTTTGGGCAGTGCTTCTTTTCTGACCCCCCTCTCCGGGGGGATCAGAATCCTCTTTTGACGTTCGATCGGGCGCACCTCCGGACGCTTCCGCCCCACCGAGACGGTCATAGAACCTTCTGGAGACGGTATGCGCCCCACTCTTCCTCCACCTGCGTATGACTGCCGCTGTCGGGGGAATATCCCCCGCCTTTTTTTGTGTCATACGCTTGCAGAGATTGCATAATGAGAACTGACGCTATGACAATGTTTTTACACCGCCGGGGTCACCGGGTACGCCGAGAAATCACACCCTCTTGGCGCTCTCGGCGTACCCGGCGGTAAAATGGCACCGGTTCGCGTAAGTCCTGATTATATCACTCTTTCAAATGATGTGTAAAGTCACCTCTGATGTCGGTTGCCCCTCGCCCCATACTTCGCGTTTCTCACGACACGCCGCGCACAGCGGATAGATGCGCACACTGCCGCTGATTGCGCCCTCCTCCGCTCCCCCGCTCTCCTTCTCCCCCTGACGCGCCTTCACCCATCGCGCTAATTGCCGGCGCAGGTGGTCGATCTGCTTCTCGTCGGCCCACACCTCGAACACACTGTACTGCACCCGCTCCCCGTACCCTTCCAGCAGATGCATGACCTTCAGCCGACGTTTGTCGTCGGGGATATCGTAACTGATGAGATAAAGTGTACGCATAGCGAATGAGCGAATCAGCGAATCAGCGAATCAGCGAATAAGTGATTTCCTCTCTCCCCCTCCCCCGTCTACCGTCTACTAGCGAAACACCGCCGCCTGATAATCCGGCGTCCCCTCGCGCACACAGCGCGCTATTTCCCGCGCCTGGAGTTCGATGAAACGCCACAGGGGCAGCATATCCCCGCTGCGCGGATGTTGGATCACTTGCCCCATGCGCCCTTCGTAGGCGGCGACGTAACATTTGACGGCATCCCGCTCCATTACCAGCGCCCGTTCGCCCGCCGCCTCGTCCCCCGGACGAAAATCGCCCGGGTGGATCATATCATGGTGGCAGACATGCAGCACCAGTCCTTCGATCAGCGGACGGAACTCCTCCATCAAATCCAGCGCCAGCGAGGGACGATTGTACACGTCCTTGTGTAAAAAGCCGACGTAGGGGTCCAGCCCCACCGTCTGCACCGCGCTCTCCGCAGCCCGCGTCAGCAGTGTATAGCCGAACGAAAGCAACACGTTGATCGGATCGCGCGGCGGACGACGATTACGGTTGTCGAAGTGCCACACGGGATCGAACAGCAGACGGTAGCCGTCAAAATAACGCGCCGTGGCGCTACCTTCCACACCCAAGAGCGCATTGAGCGTCTGCGTGCGTCCGGCCCGCGCCTCGTAATCGTCTAACGCCGCCAGCGTCGCCTCCAACTCCGTATGTCCCGCGCGCTTTTGCCGCTGCAACAACACGCGCTGATTGCGGATCTTGCCTGCGACGATGCGCTGCGCCAGTGCCAGCACAAAAACATCGGCTCCCTGGCGCTGATATTGTGCCCGCCGTAGCGCGATGTGTGGCGTCAACTCCCCCTGGATGCGTCCGTAATACTGCCCGTCCATACTCAAAAAGACCAGATCGATGCCTGCTTGCATCAAGCGCTTAAGCGTGGGCGTCGTCACATTGACATTCCCCAGGATGATGACCCGTTCGACGTGTCCCAGCGGGAACTCCGCTACCACGGCGTCATCTTTACGCACCTCGAGCCGTTGATGGTCGATGCCTAACCTGGCGCCCTGTTCCGTGACATAAACTGCGGCCATCCGTATAACCTCCTTGTAAACAGGCCACTCTTCCCCTCTCTTTATAGCCCCTTGAAGGGGATGTTAAAGTGCCGGAGTATGCGCTAACGTCGCGTGCGTGCCGCCTCGCGGATCGCTTGCAAGTTGATGATCTCGGCGACGACGTAACGCGGCGGGAGCGCGCCCGCCACCGGCTTGAGCCGCACCACGGGCGGAAAATAACCGCAGCGCCCGTGCAGTTCGGCCAGCAGCGCGGCGGCGGCGAAATTGAGCGTCGGCGGCACGAGCAGCAGCGGCGTCGTCTGCCACTGTTCGGACGTCAAGCCGGCGGCGTCGGCCAGCGCCGGCGCGTGCTCCGCAAAAGGCACATCGAGATCGAGCTGCGCGGGGATGTTGCGCACCTCGGTTACGGGCGCGCTGGTCAGCGCCTCGAGCTGCGCGAGGTGATCGGGGGTAAGGGGGTGGGAGTAGTTGAGGAGGATCACCCTTGCCTTTCCTTGCCGTCTTTTTCAATAAGTGGCAAGCCCGTTGTATCACCCGCTGACAGTTCGAGCGCAACGGCCTCGGGCAGGTCTTTCCCACGTTTTTCAGCCCGCCGTTTATTTCCCATAAACCATTCAAATTGTGGGTGATCCGGATCAAAGCGTTTGGTCGGACGCGGGGAGTGAATCGGCAATTTCGGCGGCATTCCAAGCAACGCGTACAGGTCGTCCAATATCTGTGCAAAGCCGTCGACATACAATCTTTGCATCTCTTCGAGGAACTTTTGTTTAAGCTGTGCGCCATCTATGGATTGCCAGCCGGTTTCCGGCTCGATAGATTGTAAACGCACCTCCCAATCAAGGGTTTGCACACTCTCCACCGTCACCTTGACCGAGCCGAAGCCGAGTGGCTTGGCATAGCCCAGACGGTGGAACATCCCCTCTTTCAGTTCCAGTGTGTAGAGCAGCGCGCCCAGTTCCAGCGGAGCCAGGTTTTCAAAATCCAGGGTAAAGGTGAATGTCGCACCCGGCTTGAGCGCGCCCTTGACGGTACGGTTTTGCTCGCTTTTCTCGCCGCGTTGGTACTCGTCGGGATTTACCCTGCCGTGATGCCGGTAGAACTTGCGACCGCGCAGCCGCGCGTCGTCGGTATCATAGTTCATCGCTGCGTCGGGTTGGCCTTCCGAGTTGAGCAGGTAAAACGCCGTCGTGGTCGGCTTGGGGGTGGAGAGGATAGCCAGCGGGGTGTCCGGCAATTCCCCCGCGCTATGAGTCAGTGTGCCGTGCGAAAGTCGCACTCGGCCGGTGTAGGCAGCGGACACATCCCGCTCTATATCCTCCGCGCCTTCTCTCACCCAGCCAAAGACGCGGCAGGCGGGACAGAGGGCATTATAATCTTTACAGCGATGTAAAAAATCGGGCAGGAGTTGACCGACGCTATGCTCATATCCAACACGGGGAACGGAAACTGGCGCAATGAACTTGACACGAGGGGCGCTTGTACTTCCTTCCAACATTGCATACACCAATTCGCCGCCCTTTAATTTTTGTTCCTCGGCCTGGTACACAAATCGGCTGAAACCAGCCTCTTCACCCACTGGTTGTCCTGGCGGCTGGTTTTTCCTTCGCCGTTTTTGCACTGCATCACGATGACGCTCCTGATAGTCCTTGATCAGAGCCTCATAATCTTGCTGTACCTTTTCCGGCAACTCAATCAGTTCTGGACCGGTGTGATTTTCTTGGGCGCGGAAAAAGAAACGTTCGCTGTGTTTGGGTTCTATATTTTGATTCGTCACGCACAGCCAACCGCGTTCAATCCGTTCGTCACTATTTCGAGGTCGAGGCAGAGAAGATGACTCTCTCCGAATTTCGACGACATCCCAGAAACTTATTCTCGGATGAGGGTGTTGAAACCACCGTAACAAGGCATAAGCCTCTTCTCCGTGAGTTATTCCATCAGGATTTCGAAAGGGTTTATCAGTCCGCTCAATGAAAGACTGCCTGTCGGCAAGTTGTTCTTGGCTTACCGGATTCTTTCTGCCGGATGATTCTATTTGCAGGTTTGTGGTTCCTGGCAGTAGTCGCAAATGCCAGGTCTCATCCTCACGTTCTACACGCGCTGGCACAAGCCAGGGGGAGCGGCTTGACTCCAGATGATAACTCAAAGTATCTTCGTCAAATGCCACAAAACACGAGTTTGTCATCGCCTCGAACACCGAGCGGAACATCCCGCGCAGGCTGCTGGCCGGTAAAGCCGGTTGCCCGTCCAATTGGAAGAAACGATAGGTGCGGTGGTCCCCTTCTTTACCCTCCACCGCGTGCGAATCGGAGATAAACAGCGGCGTGATGGCTTCCACTTTGCAGGTGATGCGTCCACTTAGGCCAACATAGCGGTCATGCGGCGGCGGGGGGCAGTTGCCCAGGACGTGGTTTTGCGGACGTGGCTGTTCCAGATAGCGCACAAAGTTGTAAGGATTGAGGAAGCGGTATTTCTGATTACCTGCTTGAACCTTTGTTTGAGTTTGGCGGCTTGTTTGTGGTTTCGCTCCCACTGGCCGCACATTTTGGGCTTCAAGCCCCTTTTTCCCTCGTCCCTCTACAAATGTTACTGTTTCCCCTTCTTGTGGTGTACTGCCTTGAGATCCTTGCCACTGATTGATGTGAACGAACAAATCGTCTTGTCCTTGCCGCTCGATAAACCCATAACCTTTCTGAGTGTTAAACCATTTGATCTTGCCCTCAGTCATTGTCGGCCTCCTTCCATTCGCTCAAGCCGGTGTACCAGACAAATTCCATCTGTCCGGCGCGGTTAAATGTCCTGTAATGGAGTTCCACCCGCTTACCGGTCACCGGGTAATACAGTTTGGCCGCGCCAACGCGGTCATCGCGCCACCCGCCATCTTTGCTCTCACCCCACAATAACGTCGTCTCTTCGCTTTGGTGAAAGGTTGCCTTTGGATGTTTGACCCAATAATCCTGTGTGCCATAGTCTCCCGCCGGGGGCTGCGCGCCCGCCGGGCCGACAAAGCGCCACGCAAACGCCGCGCCATCACGTCGCAGGTCCAGGTCACCGCCGGGGCCAAATAGCCGCCCGCGTTCCAGCAGGGCCACGTTTTGCGGCAGGCTGTCTTTCTCAAAAGCAATCTCGCTGACATATTCCCACACCCGAAACAACATTCCAGACAAATTCCACTGCTGGAGAAATGCTGTCAGGTCGCTTTCGGCGCAGCGCCCACCCCAAATAGCAAGGACGCTTTGTCTTATCTCAGATTGGTTTATATTTTGGACGATATTTGCAAAATCTATCGGCTTCCGGTCGCTCATTGCGCACCTCCTTTCAACACCGGGTAGAGGGTATCTACGCGGCCAAAGTAACTATCTTGGGTCAATGCGAGTTCTTTAGGCCGCGCAAAGTTCTCACTGACCTGTTTGCGAAACTCATCGACCCATTGTTGCGCCAACGCGCGCCAACCGGCAGTGGCTTCGGTCACTTGCGCGGTGGTATAGACACTGCTGGTCTGCGTTGTCAGATGCAGTTGCGCCAGGTCCGGCGCATCGTCGGGGGTGAGATAGCCAAACGTGGCTGCCCAATTCTTCAGCCTGACCCGGCCAAAACCTTTCGCCGCGCCAAAACCCACCGCCAACCAGCCTTCGGCTAGGTCGCGCAAGACCAGCGCCAGCCAGCCCAGTTCCCACGGAGCGGGATTTTCCAGATGTAGGCGCAGCGCAAACGCCGGTTTCCAAAGCGCCAGCGCGTCGAACTTGGCTCCATCGGCTCCGCCGCCGGTAAAGCGGTCAATGGCGAGAAAATCCAGCATTTTGAGTCTGGGTTTGTCGCCGGCAAAGGGGCTGTCTTCTACCAACAGGCGACTGCCATGCCGTGTGCTGCCGAACAGGCGACAGGCCAGGCAAAGATGCTTATCATCTACGATGGCCTCTGAAGAGATTTTCTCTTTCAGTAACGTATCGCAACTTGCCAGCGGTTCACCCGCCCGGCTTTCCACCGGGCTGCACGCCGGGCATTTTTGCAAGAACTCATCCTTACCATTGACATTGTGTGTGGCGATTGTGCGAGCAATGCGCTCCGCGTGAGAGCGCAGCACGCCGCGCAACCCCGCGCCGGTCAGCACCGGATACCGCCAGTCGCCCCACTGCACCAGCAGCGGGGCGTGGTCGAAGCCGCTTGCGCCGGAGGTCAACGTGTCGTTGGTCAACAACGGGCCTTCGGCTTGCAAGAGACCCGTTACCTTCACCCAGCCACGAGCGATGGCTTCCGCTTGATGGCTATCGGAAACAGGATGCAGTGTTGCCAATTGTGTCGCCAGCCAATCGGGTTGAGGTTGCGCTTGCTGCCAGGGTCGGTCGTCCTTGAGGAAGGTCATCAAATGCACCGGCTCTTTCAGGAGAAGCGTTTTATAGGCCAGGTCGCTCAGGTCAAACGCGCCCAGGCCGCGCGCCACGCGCCCGCCCAGCCATAGCCGTCCGGCTTGCCACTCGGCCAGGCCGGCGGCGAGCAGGGCTTCGTCTTCCGGGGCAGCGTCGCGCAGTTCCAGTCGCAGGTCAAACGTTGCGCCGGCGGGCAGCACCTCCAAGTCGAACTTGACCGAGCCTGCTCGCGCTGCCGTGCCGGTCACGCGGTCAATGCCCACGCCGTCGCGGATCAGAGAGCGTGGTAGATTACCAGAAGGAGTCGCATTGAATATCATTAGGCGCGAGGCTGCGGATTGAGACTCTGTTTCATCTGTTGGATTGATGTCTCCAAAGAGACGACAGACGGAACAAGAACAGGAAGCATTGCTGTCATCAGTCAGCGCAACGCACAAGGCCGAACCAAAGCGCGGAGCCAGGCGAGTGAGCAGCGCACGCAGCGCCCCGGCAATGGCTGTGCCGGGGATAATGGGGCGTCCCTCGGCGTCGCGGCGTAATAGCGCGTCGGTCAAATCGTTGCCCTCACCGCTGCCAATGTAAATGGCGGTGCGAGCAGTCAACGTTGCAGTTATCACCCGGTAGGTCATTGCGCACCTCCTTTTTTGTCTGTGGCTAATACCGCCACCCAGTCAGCCAACCGCTCGATGCCGCGCGGCCAGTTCTGTGGATTCTCTTTTTCTTTCAGATGCTCCAAAGCCTGGCGAATGGCCTGGATGCTTTTTGCACCTTCTTTAGCAAAGAAATTGTCCTTACTGCGCTCGCCGTATTCCTTCTCTCCACCGATAGTCTCAATCATAGCCGCATCTGGCTGCCCAAGCGCGCCCAGTTGGACGAGCAAGGTCTCCGGCGTTTGGTCTCTGTGGGTATGCAGCCAGCGCGCCACCGCAGTAAAACGCGGATCAAGTTTCTCGGGCAGTTTTCCTAATTCTTTTTCCCAATGCTCCATAAACGTGTCCTTGTGCGGTTTGACGAGCCGCATCTGTCCCGTAAGATTGATAGCACTGGCTTGAAGTTCGTTGCGCCGCTCGTAAATGGGATGATTGAACGCCACGCGGCCAAAGCCTTCGTTGCACCGCAGGCCAATACCTGTGGCCTCTAGTTGCCCCAACCGTGTTTGCCAGTCATCCGGCGGCGCGAGCAGCCGGAACCAGGCTACGGCCCCGGCGACGAGCGCGGTATCGCGCCAGCGCGGCAAACCGAGCGTGGCGTTGAAACTGTCTACCACGCAGGTGCGAGCATACGCATCGTCAATCTTGACCGGACCCAGCCCTAAAACCGGCTCCAGCCACTCCGCCGTAAAGCCGGTCGCCTGCTGTCCCCAGGGATTGGCGATGATCGCGTCGGTCAGCAGAGTCAGGCTCAGGGGCTGAGTCACATCTGTGACGCGCTCCGCCAGCGCTAGTTGAATCCAGGTCTGTGGGCAGGCGTCACACTGCTCCAGCCAAGCCGTCACTTGTCCGTAGCCCCGTCGTCGCGCCTTGCCAAGGCGCCAGGTCAGCGGTGACTTTTCGGTGACGCCGGTCATCTCCTGCAAACGCTCCCAAGTGACTTCGTCGGCGCAGAGCAGTTCGCCCACGAAATACTGCCCGGCATTGAGCACGGTGTATCCGTATAACTGCCCTTGCTTGACCCGACCGCTCTCCTCATCTACTTGAATGTGAAGTTCAGAGGCTCGTCCTGGTGAAACCGTATAAGGTGATTGCCGTCTCAAGACTACAAAACCATCTATCGGTTCTAAACGGTTCGCGCATTGGGGACATTCCTTGTGCTCAGTAGCCAGATATACCCCGTGGCCCGGATTTTTCCCTTCCCAGGGTACAACGCTGCACGTTAACAATCCCAGCGGGGCCGGAATCGTTGGGTAGAGATAGTCACTTTGTTCTTGGGCAGGATATAGCATTGGGAAGGTGACGCCGCCGCGCCGGAACAGGGCCACAAAGTCGTGGTAGGTATCCAGGTCAGACAAGTTGCCCCGCTCGGCGGCCAGATTTGCCAGCGTTCCCAACAGCGCGCTGCCGGGGATGGAGGGGCGCGCGTCAAACTGGTTGCCGGCCGGGGCGCGTTCGGCAATCAGCAGCGGCTCATCCAGACGCAGAATCACCCGTACGCGCACTGGCACACCGCTGGGAATAGAGATGACTTGCACATCCGCTTTGATTCCCGGTTCTGTGAGTGGCGTGGGATTCCCCTGCAGCCATTTTTGCTCAAATCGTGCCAAAAACCAGTCTTCCCAAGATTGGTCGGTGGGTTTGGGTTTATCAAGACCTGTCACATCCGTTAAGTGTATGACGCACTCCCCCAGGCCACGCCGTCGTGAACGTCCTAACTGACGCACGTTGCGCGCTGCCGCTACCAACAGCGCAGCCTCGTCCAATGCAGCCACATCGTTTTTCGGACAGGTGACCGTAAAGCGGAATACCTGCCCGGCGTGCCCTTCCTCCTGTGAAAACAACTTGCGCGGTTCGGCGCGGCGCGTGCGCTGGTCAATGCGCACCCGCTGCACGGCTTGCGCATCAGCAGACTTTCGCTCTATCGGATGCGCCGAGGCGATATGCCAGCGTTTGGCCTGCGCCGGCGAACCAAAGAGGCGCTGCAAAGCATCCTTGTTAGCATCCTCATCATTATCGTTGTTGCAATGTCGGCTCAGTGGTTCTAATTTCAACAACCGGTATGCGCCGTCACGTAGCAACCCTGTCAGTCCACTGCCGCGCAGCACGAGGCTGCCGTTGGCTTCGCGCAGTAGTGCAGAGTCCACGCCAAAGCCTGTGCCATACCCCGCGCCGCTGTGATAGTCGGATTTGAGCGTGATTTCAAAGGTCAGTTCGAGGCTCATTCTGCTTCCTCCTCATAATCCTGGCGGTTTTTATCCAGATCCAGGGCAAAATCCCAGACTTCCAACAGGTCGGGCAAGCCGTGGCCGTGCCAGACATTTTGTGGCGGACGGTCAACCTTGCGCCAGTAGCCCGGTTCTTTTCCCCCTAATGTGCTCAATGCCGTGTCAACAGCTTCTCTATGTTTTTCTTTTCTGCCGATGCGTACCTGCAATTGTTCCAACCTGGCTTTCCAGGGATCGAGAGAATCAGGCTTGAGTGATTCAGGCAAGTCATCATACAGGCTGCGCAGTTCGACCAACCGTTTGTGCGGCACGCTGCGCAATTCATAGCGATGCTCAAGCAATTGTTTCACCGACAATCCCCAGCCATTCAGGTCGGCGGACTTTGTACCCCAATAGGGGCGCAAAGTAGCACGCAAAAGTTTGTCCGATACGGGTTCTACCAGGCGTCCGCCCAACACTATCTCAAAATTGAGCGTTGAACAAGGCTGCTCACCATCCAGCACCCGTTGTTTACCCATCCGCTTGGCCTCTTTCAGCCGCGACTCGCCGGCCTCGTGCGCCAGAGCATAAGGGTGTTTGCTCTTGCAAATCACGACTGCTGCTGCAACGGTGGGAATCGGAATTTCTTGTAGGCCGATCCGCTCTAACAAGGCTTTCATTTCCCGCTCATACACCTGGCAAAACCGTAGCGAAAAATCCAACGCCCACGGCGCAGGGATGAGCGCGAACAGGTCGTCGCCGCCCAAAATGAGCGGCAAGACCGGAACAAAATTCTCACGATCGGACACCTGATGTTGTGCATCCATCGCTAGATGTGCCGGTTCGGCCAACGCCTTGCGCACTACCTCCGATAGCCCTTTCGACAAGTCACGCATTTGTTCTGGAGTTTGGCACTTGCCGAAAATCTGGCCCATATTGTTGCCATCGGCCACCAAATAGGCTACATAGCGGCGCGGGTCGTAATCGGCTACGTCTTCCAAAGGGTCTATTTCCTTGCACCCACGGCGCTTTTGCTTGCCTGGCCAATCCAGCGTTCGGAGATTGTTCAGGCCAACCACCACTCCATAAAACTCTCGTAAAAAATCTCCCAACTCGGCGCCGGTGGCGCGTTCTGCCCCTTTGGTCAGGCAAGATGGACACAGGTATTGCGGGTCTTGATTCTCGTGATAGGCGGTGTGCTTTTTTGCCAGTCCCACCCCGCACGAGGCGCAAAAGGCCACATACGGCAGATGTTCTTGACTTTTCCAGTTCTCGCGCCAGCGTTTGGCCTGGCGCAGGTTCTCTTCAGCCTGTGCGCTGGCTTTGCCGAAATCATCGTTGACGGCTACCGGTTCAGCGATAGATAGTGAGCCACCGGTAGCGCGGCGATAGACCTCGGCTAAATCCGCGCCAAAGGCTTGGGCCTGCTCTTGCCTGTCAAAGAGAATACGGAAACTGCCGCCATCGCTGATGATAATATCCTCTTTGGGCACGTTCAGCAATTGAGGAGTCTCCTTACAAAAACGCGAGAGCAACTGGCTTCCGCCCACCACCTCACGCAAACGCGCAGAGCGAAAGAGTAAATCCTGAATCTTATCGGCCTCGGCGGCTAAAAGGTATCGAGCCACGGTTATGCCTCCTTTCGTAAGCTAGGTGGTAAAAAGCGGCTGAGGCCGCACAAGTTGCAGAGTTCAGGCCAGGTCAGAACGGTGGTCCGTAAATTCAAACCTTCTAGTGAATGACCTAGAAAATCCTCAAAGTTGGCCTGCACAAATAGCAGGGCGTCCCTGGCCCACTCACGGGGCACGGAGAAATATTTGTGGATCAAGTCGTTGCGCAGGGTAAGAAAAGCGTCCCAGCCGTCACCTGCATTGAACAAGTTGGTCGCTCTCCACCAGGATTTCATAGGAGCTGGGTGTGAAACTGTAAGCGTAGGGGCTTTAGTGAAAGAAATACTATATTTCCTATCTGTTCCGATACTTATATCTTTGCCGGTGGACTCGAGCAGGGCTTTAAAAATATCAGATGCACGAGGAGTTTTTTCTTCCAATGCGTCTAAAAGTAAACTCTGTTCTATTTGGTCAGTCACCAGCTGAACCACCCGTGCCAGCATCACAATTTCATTGACGCCGCCGGCTCGCAAGAACGCCGAGCGGTAATCCTCGTTATAGTCAATCAATCGCCGAATGCGCGCCAACTCGTCGCAAACATAGGCGTGTACTGCCGGTAGATTGCCATAGAAATGTGTAGGTTTGTTGACAAAATCGCTACCGGCAATCTCAAACCATTGATCTCCCAAAGCCGTTACAACGCTGGGTTGATCAAAAGCATCGAGGCTTGCTGCCGCCTGTTTTGCCTGCCGAAAGTCGCCACGGTCCCAGTGCCCATAATAGGTCAGAAAATCAGCCAGTTTTGAAATAGGTTGAGCGGTATCAGGCATTGCCTGTTTTATCGCAGGCGAAAGTGATTGCAACACCTTCTGCGCTTCCTGGAACTGATACCGGCTGTACAGTTCCCGTACCCGCTCCCACTCGCGCAAAGCAAATGTCTGGTAAGGATTATTCAACGCGCCGATTCTACAACTGTAGCCGTAAGGACGGCGCTTATCAGGGTCATATTCATCAAAATCCACATATGAAATGCGGGTTCCGGCATATGCCGCGTACATATACGCACCGCTGACCATGCTTTTTTTCCCGCCGGTGATGTCGATCACCACGTTAGTTTCGTCGTGCAGGACATCTACCAAAGTCTTGAAAATTTTATCTGGTTTGTCCGGAGTTGGATAGCCGGGCCTGCCGGGAAATTTACCTGGAAACACTGGCAAATCGTCAATCAAGCCTTTGCTTGCCAAATGCCCAATCGCTTCAACGACGTGGTCCGCAAATTGGTGACATTCTTCGCCGGCATATCCTTCCTGGTTGAGCAGCAATACAATCTTTTGTGGCTTGTACACGCACACCGACTGCAACAGCGGCTCCAGCGAAAAGCCTACCAACAGCACCAACGTTTCACAGCGATCAACTTTAATATTGTCCTCGGCATACTCCAATTCGGCTTCTAATAGGCTTTTGTCGCCCAACCGCCGATGACCTTCACAAATGTAGTAGCGCATTGCATCATTTATCTGCGAAGGTTCAAATTGTTTCCAATATTCGCGTGTTGTAACACATTGGATGTCGTTGTTATCAATCATCATTCGTCTCCGTCCTGCTCAAAAACATCGGCGTCGCTGTCAGTTTGTTCATTTGTGCTTCCCCCCACATCATGCAACAACCCCGCCAGCGCGGCCAGATACACCTCGTCCTTCCGTTCTTCATCCATAATCACCTCCTGCAAATGGCAAATGGCGAATAGCGAATGGTAAACCGCTCATCCGTCCCATCGCCCTAATTCCCCAACATCTCGACAACGTGACTAGATGACTATCCGACTACCTCACGCCACACCCACCTTCCAGTATAGCCTCTTTCTCCCGCCCACGCATCAGAACTATTGCTGAACTTTCTCAGAGATTTCTCTGATGTATTCCCCGCCGCCTCACCGTACCATATAACCATGCACCTTACGATATAACCATGCACCTTACGATATAACCATGCACCTTACGATATAACCATGCACCTTACGATGCCATCATTTCGCCTTTCGTCCTTTCATCCCTTTCCCCCCCACGCCCCGAACTTTTCGCGCAGGAAGTGGTACGTCAGAGGCGTCCCTTCGGGCATCTCCCAGGCGATGCGACATTCGGCGAGGATTTTGGTTTTGTACGTATCCAGCGTCTTGAGCGTTACACTGAGCGCGTCGGCGGCTTCTTGTGGACGCAGGCCCTCGGCCAGCGCGCGCAAAGCGGCTTTCTCGCGTTCGGTGAGCTGCGCCCACACCGCTGCACAGCGCGCGCTTTCCGGCAGTGGCGCAGATGGCGTGGGGGACGTCAGCGCGCGCAGGCCGGGCAGATATGCGCCCCAGGGAATCAACGGGACTGGCAACAGCGTCACCCCCGCGTCCGGCGGCGCGTGGAGGATGGCCCCATCGCGCGCCTGCTCGATGAACGCGCGCGGCGTGTAGAGATGCCACAGCCGGTCACGCTCGTCGCAGTGGAGCATCGCCGCTGTCGTCAATGTCAACGCCAGCAAACGCGGCCCGCCGGCGATGCACACGTGCAGCCGTTGACCGTCGCATTTCAACGTCGCCAGCACGTCCCGGCCCAGCGCCCAGGCGCATTCGGCCTCGTGCGCCGTCTGAATTTCGGGCAGCGCGCGCCCATCGGCTTGGATGGGTATGTGGCGTAGCGTCATCGGGTAGCCGTGATACCGCTCCCCGACAAATTCGGCGCTCAACTGCGCCAACGCCCGCCGCACGCGCGGATCCTCTGCCGCCAGGTGCAGCACGATCACCGCGCCGGGGCGCTCGCCCTGGGTGAGGAGGGCATCCAGGGCAAACGTCACGACTTGAGCCTGTCCCCCCATCGTGATCAAAGCGGAGGTAGATTCCATAGCAAATGGCGAATGGTGAATAGTGAATGGCGAATAGCGAATAGTGAGTGAGTGATCTTCTTACTGCCTACTCCCTTCCCAGTATACGGAGAAATCTATGGTTAGTCAAATGACATTCAACCCCTTGCCCGCAGTCGTCACCGGTGGGCCGCCACATAGCGGAAAATCGGTGCTGGCCTACAGCCTCACGCAGGCGCTGCGTGCGCGGGGTGTGGAGCACTACGTCCTCCGCGCCTACCCGCCGGATTACGAGGGCGATTGGTTCCTCGCCTGCGATCAAGAATGGGTACGCCATCTGCGCCTCAAAGGGGCGCGGAGTGAAGCCTGGTTGCCCCTCGTACAGCGCGACGTCGTCCGGCGTCATCTCCCGCTGATCGTCGATTTGGGCGGCCTGCCCACGCCGGAACAGGAGACACTGCTCGATGCCTGCACGCATGCCGTCCTTCTCACCCCCGATGATGCAACACACGCTGAGTGGCACGCGCGTTTCGCGCGTCATGGCCTGGTACTGCTGGCGGACATCCATTCGGCGCTGGATGGAGAGACGCAGCTCGAATCGCAGGAGCCACTGCTCACCGGGGTATTGGCGGGATTGGAGCGGGGTCGGCAGGCGTGCGGTCCCACCTTCGAGGCGCTCGTCGAACGGTTGAGCCAACTCTTCACGCGCGCAGCGCACGGCCTGCGTCGCCAGCATTTGGAAACGGCCCCGGTGGAGTTGGCCGTCGATGTAGACGGAATGGCGCGCTCGTTGGGCTGCGACGCGCGCGCCTGGTTGCCAGAAGACCTCCCCGCCATCCTCGACTACCTGCCGGAGGGACAACCCCTGGCGCTCTACGGACGCGGCCCAAACTGGCTCTACGCGGCGGTCGCCGTTCACGCCATGCCTGCGCCGTTTCATCTGTTCGATGTGCGTCTGGGGTGGGTGGAGAGTCCACCGTTGGAACCCGGCCTCCTTTCTCCCTGCTCGCCGTTGCAGGCGCAGATGGTGCAGACCTCCCAGGGGAACATGGTGACCTTTCAACTGGTCGATGCTTACCTGGATATCACCACCGCCATGACCCTGCGCGCGCCGTCGGTCGACTGTGCCAGCGGCGTCATCCTCAGCGGCAAACTCCCGCACTGGCTGTGGTGCGCGCTTGCGCGAGCGTATCGCACGCCGTGGGTGGCGCTCTTCCAACCGCAGTTGCAGGGGGCAATCGTCATTGCGAGTCGTGGCGCCCGACCGGCAGTGGGACACCTGTACCCCATGCCGGAATGACGCAGACCGACTCCTGAGCCGCCACTTGTTGTAGCGCGTAGTAGCGACTTTAGTCGCTTCTGTAGTCGCTTCTGCTCAGGTCCTGCACAGATTTTGGTATACCAGGTGCTCTTGGATGACGAGCTATAAGCCCATGCCCCCCTGCCCCCCAGGAAGGAGGATTTTGGGTGGGGGTGTCGCCACACCCCCTCTTTTTCGCCCCCTTCTTCCCCGCTTGCGGGGGAGAAGGGGGTTGGGGGATGAGAGGGTCAGCACCTATGGCCGCAGTGTCAACCCATGATGCACCTTTAATGAAGTCGCTTCTGCTCTCTGGACTGGAGGATATATTTCAATGACAGAAGAGATCGGACGTTTATTGCTGGCCCGCAACTGGCGTGTGGCCGTGGCCGAATCCGCCACGGGCGGCCTCATCGGACACTGGCTGACGCAGGTAGCGGGCAGTTCACAGTACTTCTGGGGCGGCATCATCGCCTACGATAATGCCGTCAAAATGCGGCTATTGGGAGTGCGCGAAGCAACCCTGGCCTGCTGGGGAGCGGTGAGCGCGCCCGTGGCCCTGGAGATGGCGGCGGGGGCGTGCCGCGCCCTGGCGGTGGAGATCGCCGTCAGCGTCACCGGCATCGCCGGGCCGACGGGAGCGACCGCGTCAAAGCCGGTGGGCTTGTACTACCTCGGCCTGGCGACGCCGACCGAGCGGTGGGCCTGGCGGCACCTCTTCACCGGCGACCGTCTTGCCAACAACGAAGCTGCCGCTGCCGCCGCCTTGCGCCACCTGACCGACTACCTGGAGAATGGGACATGTGGTGATTGAAAATTGGGAAATTTCCCATTTCCCAATTTACAATTCCCCTTCATCCGTAGTTGTCCCCCGTCGGATTTCCACGACGAAGTGTTCTAATCCCGCTTTGATGCATTTGACGGCCCGCTGTCCTTTGGCGTTGTAGAAGGTCTGCCCCAAATCCTGCGCACATTGGGCCAGGCGCACACTGTTGCTGTTCGCCAGCGTGCGCGCTGTGCGGCGCATCGCGCGCAGAAACTCGCGTTGCGGTTCGATGTCGCCATGCTGGATCGCCGCCTTGCCCCGCCCCGGCACAATGGTCTGAAGGGTGGTATGGCGTGCCAGAGCGCTCAACGTGTTCAGCCAGCCCTTCGAATCCGGCGTGTTGTCCAGCGGCGGCGGCTCATCCACGGTGATAGTATCGCCGGCAAAGAGCACCCCCCGCTCAGGAAGCGTGATCCACAGACTGCCGGGCGCGGCTCCGGCGATGGCTTCCAATTCCACCGGCGGCGTCCGGTAGTACAAAAGCAGGTGCGCCTCGAAGGCGAGGGTGGGGAGGTGCGGCTGCGTCTTACCCAGCTCCTCGGCCTCTTCGGGATACCGGGCGCTGAAGAGCTGGAGCATCTCGTGCCACGCGCGCTCATCGTGGGCGGCGATGGCGCGCAGGGTGGGCATCGCCGCGATGAGGGGAACGTCCCATAGCGCGGCGGCGACCTGCCGCTCCGGCGTCGCGTCGGTGATAATGGCATAGCGCGGTTTGCCGGCCACCTGCGTGATCTGCTCATACCAGGCCCAGGCGTAACTTGGACGCGGTGGAATATCGACGGCCAGCGCGCCGTTATCCGTGACGATCAACCCGACGTTGTACGGCGGATACCTCGATTCAACAAAAATGCCCGGGGCAATTTCCTGCATAACGACCTCCACTGATGGACGATTTGAGGCTTGAAAATCGAGCCAATGAAAAGTTGTTCACCGGCAGAATCTCCATTATCCATTATCCATTTCCCTATTTCCCATTACCCATTTCCCCATTATCCATTTCCCATTAACAAATTTCCAATCCGCTGGCCTGCCTCAGCGCCGCCAGCACGACCTCCGGGGGATGAAGCTCTGTGCCACCCTGGGCGATGGCCGGCGATCCCCCGCCGCGCCCGCCGAGTTCGGCGGCCACCTGGCGTAGCAGGGCTGCGGCGTCATAGCAGGGCACATCCTCACTGCGGGCGACGACCAGACGCACCCCTTTCTCCTCAGTGACGGCGAGCAGCAGGAGCGTGCGGGGACGCTCGCGCAGGAGGTTGGCGATAGCGCGCGCGTCGGCGAACGTGTGATCGCTCCAGTGAGCCACGATGCGCCGGACGCCATCCACTGCCGGCGCTGTTTCCCACAGATGCTCCGCCTCGAATTCCAGCAGTTGACCCTGCGCCTTGTTCAGCGCCCGCCGTGCGTCTTGCAGTTCGTCCAACAGCCGGACGACGGCCGGCGGGACTTCATCCTGGCGCAGACTGAGCGTATGGGCCGTCTCGCGCAGAGTGTGCAGCGCGCGGCGATAGTCGCGCAACGCCCGTTCGCCGCAGAGGAAAGTGACGCGCGAACCGCCTTTGTAGCGCTCTATGCCGGTGATTTTAACCAGCCCGATCTCGCCCGTAGCGCGGACGTGGGTTCCGCCGCAGGCAGAAGCGTCGTATCCCTCCACCCAGATGACGCGAATATCCCCCGTCACCTGCGGCGGCTTGCGCAAGGGAATGTCGTCCAGCGCATCGCGGGTGACGGTGTGGATGGTGACCGGACGATTTTCCCAGATGATGCGATTGACCTCGTCCTCGACCTGGGAGGCAATCTCCCACGTGAGTTGGGGGACGTCCAGGTCGATGGTGCTGGCGTCGCTCCCCAGGTGAAAGCCGACCGTCTGCGCCGGCACGACCGCGACAAAAGCGGCGGAAAGCAAGTGCTGCCCCGTGTGCTGCTGCATGTGATCGAAACGCCTGGGCCAGTCAATGACGCCGTTGACAGCGTCGTGAAGCGGCATAGCCGTGAGCAAATGCCATATCGTGCCGTCCTCTTCGTCCCACACATCCACCACCGGAATCCCGTTGATATTCCCGGTGTCGTGCGGCTGTCCGCCGGAAGTAGGGTAGAACGCCGTTTGATCCAGTTGCACGGCCGGCCCCCGGTCGGTCTCGCGTCGCGCCACGATATGCGCTTCGAAAGTGCGCATCGTGGGAGCATCGTAATACAATCGTCGCGTCATATTCTTTCCTCGCATCGTAAACTTTTAGTCTGGTGAACGTAGCAACTTTTTCAGTATCTATTCAGGCTCGTAAACCTGACGAAGCCACTTATTCCCTATGCCAGGTCTGGCGTGGATTGCGGTATGCCAGGCGCTCTTGAATGACGAGATAGGCGTGTTTCCTCCACTTTTTTGCTCCTTTCTCCTCCGCTTGCAAGGAAGAAGGTTGCATCCTCCCATTCTCTTTATTCTGCTTTATCCCTGCTTCCCCGCTTGCGGGAGAGAAGGGGGTTGGGGGATGAGAGGGTCAGCACCTGCCGAAGGGGTAACCTGTTATGTGCCCTCCCCAAAGTCCCGTTCGCCACCTGGCAAAGGTGGCTGAATAGTTACCTTTTTCAATGGCTTACCCTTTTCCAGTCTGCTGGGGAGGGGGCAGGGGGAGGAGATTTCTCCTCCCCGTTAGCCATACTCAGAGCGGATTGCCAGAGCCGCGGCTCTGGCGTGCTACAATTAAGGAACACCCTCCGCCCCATCACTCATGGGCGTAAGTTCTGAATAGATCGCATTGGCGGGAAGGCAACGCGGAATGGTAAAAGTAAAGACCGCACCCTTGTCCTTGCCGCTCTGCACACTGATGTGCCCGCCGTGGGCTTCCACGGCCAGCTTGCAGAAGGCCAGGCCGATGCCGGCGCCGCGCTGCTGGTGCCCGTGCGCCCGGTAGAAGAGTTCGAAGAGATGCGCTTGATCCTCCTCCGGTATCCCCGGCCCGGTATCGCTGATGGCAAAGTGGAAATTATCGGCGTCGGCGTGAACTGCCAGCATGATCGTGCCGCCGTCCGGCGTGTACTTTGCCGCGTTGTCGAGGATATTGAGCAGGACCCGTCGCAATAAGTCCACATCACCTTGCATCAACGGTAGATCATCCTGGAGGCGTTGGATGAAGGTGTGCCGGCGCCGTTTGATGTTGGGCTGAATGATTTCCACCACCTCCGTCACCATGTCGGGAATACGGATGGTGGACACGGCGAGTGTGCTTTGGCCGACGGCGAGTCGCCGGGCATCCAAAATGTTGCTGATGAGCCGTTCCATCCGTTGGGCGCTGCGCAGTCCGATTTCCAACAACTGCTCGACGGGCACCGTGACATCCCTTTCGCGCCACGCGGTCATCGCCAGTTCCAGGGTGTTGGTGATGTTGTTGAGCGGCACACGCAGATCATGGACAATCATGTGGGAAAATTGTTCCCGCATCTCGTTCAATTCGACCTGATCGGTGATGTCGTGAGCCAACCACTGATAGGCGCCGGCGGGAAGGTAGTCCGGCAAATACGATAAATGCACGTCCAGAGTCCGCTTTTCCGCCGTGGGTGTCTGGATTTGGATTTCCCAGGTCACGACGCCTGCGGCGGCGACCTGGGCCTTGAGGTCGGCGTACTGCGCCGGCGTAAGGTCTACTTGGGCCAGATCGTCGGTGGTTGGCGCCGTGTCAGCAATGCTGCCGGTGACCGGTGACAGGGGGAGAAGTTTTTGCGCGGCGCAGTTCACTTCCAGAAATTGCCCCTGGGGATCGAGGATGATGATGGGGTCGAGGTTTTGCTTGAAGAGGCTCTGATAGCGCGCTTCGGCGCGACGGGCCTGTTCGAAAAGCCGGGCGTTTTGGATGGCGGACGCTGCCAGCGAGGCCAGCGCCGTCATCGTCTCCTGCGCCTCGTGCAAGTCGGTGTCGGGGTGAGGATTGATCATTTCGACGACGGCGGCCGTCTGATCGCCGATTTTCACCGGCACGGCCAGAATGGCGGTGGTCTTGAATCCCGTCTGCTCATCGGCGCCGCGATAGAACCGCTGATCCTGATACACATCGGCGACCCACAACGGCTGTCCATCTTCGGCGACCTGGCCGACGATGCCGGCACCTTGCGGCATCTCCATACCGATGATGTGCTGCGCGCTCTGACCGGAGGCAGCGCGAAAAACCAGAGAACCATCGCGTCTGACAAGCGCGACGGAGACGGCGTCGGGATGGAAATGCTGGTGGGTGAGGATCATGAGCTGTTGGAGAACTTCGTTAGTATCCAACTTCGCGCTGATGGTAAGCGCTGCCTGATACAGAAAACTGTGAGCGGCGTTGCTTGCATGTTCAGTCAAAGTTCACCACTTCCTTTCCCTGGAGTCGTTCCAGAATGCGCGCGATGATCAAGTCGAGGTGATCGCCGTTGGCGACGAAGTCCAGCCGATCTGCCGGAATGGTCAAGATGGGACACAACGAGAAGTGCTCGAACCAATCTTCATAAAGCACATTGAGCTTTTCCAGATACGCCGCCGAGATCTGGCGTTCGTAGGCGCGCCCCCGCTGGTGGATGCGTTTGACGAGGGTGGGCACAGAAGCGCGCAGGTACAGGACGAGGTGTGGCGGAGGCAGGATGGCGGTCACAGCCTGATAAAGGTCGCAATAGGTGCTGTAATCGCGTTCCGCCATCAATCCCTGCTCATACAGATTGCGGGCGAAGATTTCCGCGTCCTCGTAGACGGTGCGGTCCTGGATGACCGAATTAGGCCGCTCCAGCAGTTGCCGGTGATGGCGCAACCGTCGCGCCAGGAAGAACACCTGCGAGTGGAAACTCCACCGCGACATATCGCCGTAGAAATCGGCCAGGTACGGATTGTCGTTCACCCCTTCCAGAAATGGCTCCCACCCCAGATGTTGGCTGAGGAGCGAGGTGAGGGTCGATTTCCCGACGCCAATGTTGCCGGCAATACCGATAAAGTGTTTTGTCATCGAGCTTTCAGCCCTCCTCGGCGAGATTAACGTGGGTGCGTTGAGACAAAGCCTGGAGCGCACGCGCCGCATCGCGCAGTGCCGCCTGGATCGACTCCGGCGCCCCGTCTGGACCGATGGGTGGCTGTTGCGACAGCGCGCCGCCGATGCGCCCGACGGCTTCGGCCAGCGCCAGAAAATCCCCTAATGCCTGCCAGTTGGCCTGAGTGTGCGGTTCTGCCGGAGTGGAGGCGGCGATGAGCGTCCAGGCCGGACGTGGCGGGGTGGGCATGACTATGTCCGGCAGGGTGGGCTGGCGCACGCCGGCCAGTGCCGCGCGGATGCGGTTTTCGATGTCGTCCAGATCATCGGCCTGACGCACAAAATCGAGGTCATCCGTATCGATCACCAGGAGCGGCGTGGCATCGTAGCCGGCGAAGAGCGCTTCGTACTCTTGCCGCAGGGCGGTGATGTAAGCGCGCTCCATCTGGCGCTCGTAGGTGCGATCACGCATGGCGATCCGCGCCATCAGTGTCTCCATCTCCGCCCGCAGGTAGACCACCAGGTCCGGTGGTGTCACTTTTTCGGACAGAGCATCGTAAAGGCGGTCGTACATCGCCAGCTCGTCTTCGCCGGTGATGTTGAGATGGGCGAAGAGCCGGTCCTTGCCGAAGAAATAATCCGCGAGCAACGCGCCGTGGCGCAGACGTTCGGCGGCCGTTTGCTGCTGGCGATAACGGCTGAGCAAGAAGAAAAGTTGCGTTTGGAAGGCATAGCGCGTGCGGTCGCTGTAGAAATCGGAGAGGAAGGGATTTTCGTCGAAGGCTTCCAGGATCGTACTGCCGTCGAAACGGGGCTGTAGTAGCCGCGCCAGCGTCGTCTTCCCTACGCCGATCACGCCTTCAATGGCGATGTAAGGATGATGTTCGGTCACGTTAACTCCTCGATCATATAAGGCTTACGCCAATTTCCGTTTGTCGTCACAGCTTGTCATAGCGGCTGATAGTGGCGGCTTCAGCCGGTCTCCGGCGAATTGCCAATTCGCCCTCCATCCCCGCATGCTCGCCGGCGAGGTAACCACTGCTGAACGCGGCCTGCAAGTTGAACCCGCCTGTGTCGGCGGCGATGTCCAGCGTCTCCCCGACGATGTGCAGTCCCTTGACAAGGCGCGACGCAAAGCTCACCGGATTGACTTCCTTGAGACTCACGCCGCCCGCCGTCACCATCCCTGATGCCAGCGGCAGCGAGCCGGTGATCTCCCAATGGAAGTCCTTAAGCAGCGCGACGAGGCGCGCGCGCTCCTCCGCCCGGATGGTGTGGACGGGTCGGTCGGCGGCGACGCCGCTCAACCTGGCGAGCGCGTCCGCCAGCGTGGTGGGAACCCAACCCTTGAGCAGATTCGCCAGCCGGCGGTGAGCCTTCGCCTCGAATTCGTGTTGCAGCCGCGCGTGGACCTCCTGTTCCGTCATCCCCGGCTTGAGATCGATGTGGAGCGTCACTTTGGCGCCGTCGCGCAGCGCGTCCACAACGGCCAGCGACGCCGTAAGGATCAGCGGGCCGGACACACCGAAGTGCGTGAAGAGCATCTCCCCAGTCGGCGGCATGGGGTAGGGGAGTCGCAGGGCTTCCGTCGGTCCCTTGTCTTTCTGGGTGGTGAAGGTGCAGCGGACATTGCGCAGGCTGACGCCTTGCAGTGCCTTCGCCTGGGCGCGCTCGGCCACGGTGAGGGGCACGAGCGCCGGGCGCAGTGGCACGACGGTGTGCCCGACTTCCATCGCCATGCGATAGCCATCGCCGGTGGACCCGGTGGCGGGCCACGAGGCCCCGCCCGTCGCCAGGATGACCGCATGCGCCGGTATGCGCCCGCCGTTCCGCAATTCTACGCCGATGACCTCTCCCTTATCGGCCAGGATATGCTGCACTTCCGTGTGATAGCGGATGTCGGCCCGCTGCGCTGTAGCGTAGCTCAGCAGTGCGTCCCGCACGTCGCTGGCCTGCCCCGACGCCGGGAAGACACGCCCGCCACGCTCGTCCTGCGTCGTCACGCCGTAACGTTCCAACAGCGCCAGCAACTCGTCGCGGAAGAAGCGATAGTAGGCGTTGCGCAAGAATGGCCCGTTGCTGCCGTAATGTTCGAGAAACTTCTCCAGCGGCACGGTGTTGGTGATGTTACAGCGCTCCTGCCCGCTGACGAGGATTTTCTTCCCCGCCTCACGCATCTTTTCCAGCAGGATCACGTCCGCCCCCACTTCGGCAGCGCGCCCGGCAGCCATCAGACCCGCCGCCCCGCCTCCAATGACGATCACGCGCCGGGGCATACGCCCTCATGCCGCGCGGCGGGCGAGACGCTCGAGCTGCAGGAGTACAATCCCAGCACGATGAGGCGCAGATCGCCTTCCGCCTCGTTGGCGACGCTGTGGTACTCGTCGCCCCGCACCAGCGCCGCGTCGCCGGGGCGCAGAACCCGTGCGATGACGGGACTGCCATCTGTCGGGCGGTGGTAAAGTCTCCCCTGTCCCTGCACGACGTAGTAGATTTTGTCCACGCCAGGGTTAGCCTTCTGCCCGGTTGATGCGCCGGACGCGAGCGTGAGGTCATGCAGGAAGGCGAACGTCGCATTTCCCAGCAGGTGCTCTTCCGTGCCGGGAAGTTCGCTGAAGAGCCAACGCACTACAGCCTCGCCGCTGCCCTGCCACGGTTCCGGCATGGTTGGAGCTGCTTCCGCCGGGCTGTAACGCACACGCTTGATGTGCGCCGCGCGCTTGACCGTCACGCCGGAAACCTGATCGTAGGGGGCGCAGTTGATGTTTGCCCACGTCCCCTGGTGAAACGTCTCCGCCTCGACCGCTTCCGGTTCCCAGGGTTGCTCCTCAACGGGCGCACTTTCAGGTGTGTCTGCCTCTTCCATCTGACCCTCTTTCAAAAACAGTCGCTGAGTCCTTTCAAAAACAGTCGCTGAGTCTTTAGTCTTGTAGTCATTCCGTAACCACCCAACTTCCCAACTAAAAGACTCTATGACTCCTGGACTAAAGACTACTTGACCCCTGGACTAAAGACTATACGACTTTGCCTACTTGTCAATTTTTCGGCTCTAGGCCACCAACCAGCGGGTGACGAGGGCGATGACCTGTCCCGCCGGCCACAGCAGCAGTTGCGCCACGAGCGTCCCGATCAACTGCGCGCCTACTTGCCAGATGGTGATGTAGGTCACATCCTTGAGCGGGCGTTGCTCACGCAATGCCTCATCGGTGACGAGGGCGGCGACGGGATTGACCACGAAAATCGAGAGGACGAGGCCGCAGCCGGCCAGCATAGGCGACAGGCTGGTCGCCGTGCGCGCCCCGGCGGGCACCAGCGCACTGGCATACATCGCGGCGGCGTTGCTCACGGCGGCAATCGCAGTGACGAGGATGCTGGCGAGGAGGAACCGCTTGGGAAAGGGACTGCGGCGGGACTCGCGCACGGCGCTCAGGCGCGGTGGCGTTAGATCGGTGGTCATACGCCAGAGGCCCTGCACGGACGCGCCACGCACGATGACCTGTGGCAGCGAGCGGCGGTTTTCATACGCAGCGATGCCTCGCGCCAGGATACGGCTCAGACTCGGCATACCGAGCGCTGCGACCCCTGTTCCTACCGACGCCGCGAGCACCACGACGCGGTAAACGTTCAGCAGCGAGCCGATATTGTGGTTGAGCACGGCCACATCGGTGAGACTGGCGAGCAGGGGGCCGGCGAGAGCGTTGGCCCCGCGTGACCCCAACATCAGTACGTTGTAGAGCGAGCCTGCCAGCGCAGGATGTCCTGTACGCACCCCGGCCAATCTGGCCGCGTAGGCGCTCGTGTCGATAGCATTGACCAGGACCGTCAGCAGAAAAATGATGAGCCATTGGGTTGTCATCGGTTCAGCCTCCCTTTGCGGGGCGAGTTGCCACTGCGCCCTATTATGCACCCTCCCCCAAGTCCCGTTCGCCACCTGGCAAGAATAGTTACGCTCTTACTATACTTGAAGCGGCGTGACTGGCAAACCGGCTCACTCTACGTGCTTTTTTATTATTGTGTGCTTTAATAATGGGAATAGGGTCCATCATTCGTTAAGGAGTGTAACCGAACCTTCGGCACAGCCCCAATCATGAAAATGATCCCAGGACTCTTTGACTGGCGACTATCAAACTATTTTCAGGAGGTGGAACATGGCAGTACAACCGGCTTCACAGGCGATGTATAATCCAACGGTCCGCAACCTCAACAACGTACAGCGCGTGCAGCGCACGTTGGTCTGGTTCGGCATCTTCGTGCTGATCGGGGTCATTACGGTACTTCTCGCGGTTGCGTCAGGGTTTCTGTTGCCCGATGTAGGAACGGGAGTCGCCATCGCTGTTTTCGTCGTCGGCGGTTTGCTCGCGCTGATCATCCCCGGAATGTTCAGCAGCAGCCTCTACATTGTCCCTGAGTACGAGCGGGTGATCGTGCTGAAGCTGGGCAAATTCATGGGTGTTCGGGGACCGGGACGCTTTTGGGTGATCCCGTACCCGCCGTTCAATGAGTCGGTTACGGCGCAGATCGACCTGCGCGTGCAGACCCGCGTCATCACGGCGGCGGAAACGCTCACCGACGACAACGTTCCGGTCGGCTGCGAGGCCGTTATTTTCTGGCGCGTGGAGGACCCGCAGAAGGCGGCGCTGAGTGTGGCGAACTACCAGGAAGCCGTTTTCCAGGCTGCCAACAGCGCGCTCAAGGATACCATCGGGATGCTGGAATTGTCAGAACTGTTGGGATCGCGGGATAAGGTGTCGGGCCGGCTCAAGGAGATCATCGATACGGCTGCGGCATCCTTCGGCGTCGATGTGACCTCGGTGGAGATTACCGATGTCCGCGTGCCCGCCGATCTCATCCAAGAGTTGAGTATCCTGGCGCAATCGCGCCGGTCGGCACAGGCCAAGATCGCTGAGGCCGATGCGGAGAAGGCCATCGCCGTGAAGTTCAACGAGGCAGCGGAATTGATGTCAGATCGGGCGATGGAAATTTACCGGCTCAACGTTTTGGAGCGCATCGGGCGTGAAGAAGGCAGTCAGATCGTTATCTACGGCTTGGGCGGTAACGTCCCCACGGTCGACAACATGCTGGCCGCGGCAGCGGCGGGAAGCCTGACCACTCAATAACTGCTTTGCGTGAGGCGTGAGGCGTGATATAGCTAAACTCCATTTCTTTCCCTGATCTGTATGGCCGATAACACTCCCTGGCAAACCCTCGTCGGCGTCCTCGAACGTCTGACCTTCCAGAACGAGGAGAACGGCTACACGGTGGCGAAGCTGATCCCCAAAGGGCAGCGCTACGAAGTCACCGTGGTCGGCACGCTCACGGGCGTCAATCCGGGCGAATCGGTGCGCCTGCGTGGGATGTGGAGCACACACCCCAAGTACGGCCGCCAGTTTGAGGTCCGCGAGTACGTCGTCCAACTCCCGGCAACAGTCGAAGGCATCCGCAAGTACCTGGGCAGCGGCCTGATCAGGGGTGTGGGGCCGGTGAACGCCGGGCGCATCGTGGATTACTTCGGCCTCAAGACGCTGGACGTGATCGAAACGGATGTGAACCGCCTGCGCGAGGTGCCGGGGATCGGCGACAAGCGCACGGCGATGATCGCGCGCGCCTGGGAGGAGCAGAAGCACATCAAGGAGATCATGATCTTCCTGCAAAGCCACGGCGTCAGCACCGGGCTGGCGGTGAAGATTTACAAGCAGTACGCGGATCAGGCGCTCGCTGTCGTCCGCAACGATCCCTACCGGCTGGCGAAGGACATCTACGGCATCGGCTTCAAGACGGCGGACAAGATCGCGCAGAAGATGGGCTTTGCCGTGGATGCGCCGGAACGCATCCAGGCCGGACTGCGCTATGCGCTGGGCACGTTCAGCGATGACGGCCATTGCTTCGCCCCGCGTGGTGACCTTCTCACTGCCGCCGCCGAACTCCTCGACGTCTCCCCTGAAGCGTGCGCGCCCCAGCTCGACATCCTCGTCCGGGCGGGGGAACTCATCGCCGAGGATGGCGCATCACGAACCGGCGAAGCGGCGAATCGGCAGGACGACTATCCGGCGTCGAGCCACCAGCAACCGGCTTCCGCTATCTATCTACCGCCTTTTTTCTACGCCGAAACCGGCGTCGCCAACAAACTACGCCAGTTGCAAACGAGTCCGCGTGACCGCCTGGCCGTTTTCCGGGGGGTGGAGTGGAATAAGGCGTTTGCCTGGCTTACGGAGCACAATCCTCTGCAATTGGCGGATCAGCAGCAGGCCGCCGTCAAAATGGCGCTCACAGAGAAGGTGAGTATCCTCACCGGCGGTCCCGGCACCGGCAAGACGACCATCACCCGCAGCATCATCCAGATGGTACAGGCGCAACGTTGCTCGGTGCTCTTGTGCGCGCCGACGGGGCGCGCCGCCAAGCGTCTCAGCGAAGCGACCGGCCTGGAGGCCAAGACCATCCACCGGCTGTTGGAAGTCAAGCCGTCTGAAGGCTTCCGCTTTCTGCGTGACCAGGAGAATCCGCTCGACGCGGATATGGTCATCGTCGATGAAACATCGATGGTGGACATCCTGCTGATGAACCACCTGCTCAAGGCCGTGGAAGCGGGCAGTCATTTGCTCCTGGTAGGCGATGTGGATCAGTTGCCGTCGGTAGGCGCCGGGAACGTGCTGCACGACTTGATCACCAGTGGAGTGATCCCCGTCACGCGGCTGGACACGATCTTCCGCCAGGCCGAGGACAGCTACATCATCGTCAACGCGCACCGTATCCAGCGCGGTGAGATGCCGGTGTGCAACGCCCCGGCGCGGGATTTCTTCCTGTTTGCGGCAGACGACGCCGGGCGTGCTGCCGATCTGATCCTTGACATTGTGGCGCAACGCATCCCGGCGAAATTCGGCTACGACGCCGACCGCGACATCCAGGTGCTCAGCCCAATGCACCGGGGCGCGGCGGGCGTGGGGGAACTGAACCGGCGCTTGCAGGAACGGCTGAATCCGCCGGACCCGCGCAAGGCGGAAGCGGCTCACGGTTCGCGCGTCTTCCGTGTGGGCGACCGCGTGATGCAGATCCACAATGATTATGACCGCCAGGTCTTCAACGGTGACATGGGGCGGGTCACGGCGCTGGATCTGGAGGAGCATACGCTCACAGTGGACTTCGACGGCATGTCGGTGGGATACGAGTTTACGGAATTGGACGAGTTGGTTCACGCCTACGCCGTGAGCATCCACAAGTCGCAGGGATCGGAGTTCCCGGTGGCGGTGATCCCGCTTCTGACGCAGCACTATATGCTGTTGCAGCGCAATCTGCTTTACACGGGCGTGACGCGGGCCCAGTCGCTCGTCGTTCTGGTGGGGAACCGGCGCGCCCTTGCCATCGCCGTGCGCAACGACAAAGTCGCGCAGCGCCACACCCGCCTGGCCGAGCGCCTGCTGGCGTGGATGCCGTCCCCGGCGCGGGGATATGGGGCGAGATAGACGATAGACAAGGCTACTTTAATGGCCGCGTCATGGGTCAAAATGGATACGGATGATCTGGTTACGAGTGTGTGAGTCTTTGGGCAAAGCTCGTCATTTATACAGGCGCTGCGCTGGTTCGAACGCAGCGCCTGTATGATGCTATTGGCTGTTGCTATAGATTTACAGGAATACCACGCGGCCTTCTTTCCGGGCTTGCTCCGCCGCAAAGACCATCAGGTGGGATTCCAATGTCTCGTCTGGGCCGGAGAGGATGTGGCGCGGGTCCTCGTCGATGAGCGCCTGGGTGAAGTGATGCATCAGCCAGTAGTCGCCGCCGCCATGCCCGCCCAGCACCGGGCCGGCGTCGGCTTCGGTGTCGATGGTGTGTGTGCTGTCGGTCATGAAGTCATAGTGATGAATATAGCGTCCGTCGCCGGTCAATTCTCCACGTGTGCCGAACAGGTGCGTCTCGCGGTCGCGCATCCGCGTGAAGGCCATCATCGTGAAGCTGGCCGTTCTTCCCCCGGCAAATTGTAGATTGACAACCTGGTTATCCACCACATCGTTGTCGCAGGCGTAGACGCAGCGTCCGTAGGGGCCGGTGCGCAACGCCTCCAGCACGGTCTCACGGTTCACCGTGGGCGTGAGCACGTCCAGGGGCCAGCCGCTGTACCCACGTTCCAGCGCTGTCATGTAGATGCGCCGGGCGGAATAGGGGCAGTTCGACTCGACGGCGCAGTCGAGGCAGCGGTCGCTCGCGCCTGTGGGCTGTTCCTCTTTGCGGAAATGCTTGAGCGTGCCGAACGAGGACACCGCTTCGCAGGAGACGCCCATCACATAGCGCAGCCAGTCGATGTCGTGGCACGACTTGGTGAGCAGCATCGGGCCGGATTCGCTCTCATGACGCCAGTTGCCGCGCACGAAGGAGTGTGCCTGGTGCCAGAAGCCCACCGGCTCAAGGTGCTGGATGCTGACTAGGTCGCCGATGGCACCGGACTCGATGAGGGCCTTGAGCCGCTGCGTGAAGCGGGTGTAGCGCATCACGTGGCACACGCCGAAGAGAACGCCCGCCGCTTTGACCGTGTCCACGATGGCGCGACATTCCTCCGCGGTGGGGGCCAGCGGCTTTTCCAGCAGCACGTGATAGCCGAGTTTGGCGAAGGCCATCGCCGGTTCCGTGTGCATCCGGTCCTGTGTAGCGATGATGACCGCATCCGCGAACCTGGGCCGTTCTGCGGCGTCCTTCCAATCCGTGAAGACGTTTCCCGCCGGGATATGGTGTGTGGTGACCAGCCTCTCGCGGTAAGTGTCGCGCGGCTCCGCCACGCCGATCACCTGTCCGCGGTGGGGGACCTCGTGAAAATACGTCGCATAGCCGCTGCCGCGCGATCCGGCGCCGATGATGAGAATTTTGGGATTGTGCATAAGGGAACTCCTTTCTGTGAATTTGGCTCTGTGCTTAAATCGCGTTATGTTTTTGCATAAAGATGTGTGCCCTCTTGATGCCTGCCACGGCGCTGCGTTCGTCCGCGGCGTGGATGATGTGGCTCAAGAGAGTCGAAAGTTCATAGCTAAAAGCTGATTGCTATGAGTAGATTTTGCTCAATTCGGCCAATAGTCAAGCGCCGGGGCGTAGCCACACCTTCACCAGAATCCCTCCTTCCCCAGGGAGGGCAGGGGGATGGACACATAGAAACACACCTGTCCCGTCATTCATGAGTGCTGGGCATACCCAAATCCGTGCACAGCCTGCTACAGAAAACAAGTTGCTTCGCAAGATTCATTGGCTCGAATCAATACTTTTACTCAATTCTTAAGGCCTGGGTTTCTGGTTGACTTTGTATTAAAATCGTTTACAATAAGCTCCTGTAGTACCCGCGTCACAACGACGGCCTTCAGGCCGTCTTTGTTTGTCTAAGAGTCGCGTATTTGGGGAGGAGCGTTAGACGATGAAGGAATACACAACACAGAAGATTCGTAACATTGCCCTGATCGGACATGGCAGTTCCGGTAAGACGACGTGGACGGAGGCGGTGTTGTTCTTGAGCAAGGCCACGAATCGCCGGGGTAAGGTCGAAGACGGCACCACGGTGACTGACTTTGATGAGGAAGAGATTCGGCGCCGAATTTCGTTGAGCACAGCCTTGGCGCCGGTAGAATGGAATGGTTATAAGATAAACATTCTCGACACGCCGGGGTATACGGATTTTGTAGGTGAAGTGCGGAGCGCCTTGCGTGTCGCCGATGCGGCGGTGGTTTTTGTCGATGCGGCTGCCGGCGTCGAGGTGGGCACCGAGCTGACCTGGGGGTATGCCGAAGATGAAAAACTGCCGAAAGTTGTCCTGATCAACAAGATGGATCGGGAAAATGCGAATTTCGACAAGGCGTTGCAATCCTTGTCCGCTAGCTTCAGTGGGCCATTTCTGCCTATGCTATTGCCCATCGGCGCCCAGGCCGATTTCAAGGGCGTGGTCAATGTGCTGGAGAAGCAAGCCTATCTGGGGGCGAAAAGCGAACCTGCGCCTGTCCCTGCCGGAATGGTCGACCAGGTGAACGAGCTTTACACGAAGATCGTTGAAGCGGCGGTTGAGGCCGATGAGGCGTTGATGGAGAAGTATTTTGCGGATGAGCCTTTGACGGCGGAAGAAATTTCCGCCGGCCTGCGTAAGGTCATCAGCGCGGGCGCTTATGTACCGGTATTGGCGACTGCCGGAGGCAGCGACATGATTGGGCTGGGCGCGGTAGTCGATTTGTTGATCCAGATTGTTCCAGCGCCTGACGACCATACCTTTACGGCAGTGGGCCCGTCTGGTGAGGAAGAGCTGGCGATCAGCGACCTTTCTCCCCTGGCCTTGCTGGTCTTCAAGACGACGGCGGATCCTTATGTCGGAAAACTTACCTACTTCCGCGTGTATGGCGGCGTGGCAAATGCCGGGGACACCGTCTACAACAGCCGGGCCGGTGTGGAAGAGCGGCTGGGGCAGACCTATGTGATGCGTGGCAAAGAGCAGATTCCTGTAGAACGGCTACATGCCGGCGACATTGGCAGCGTTGCCAAGATGAACGAAACCTTGACCGGCGACACTTTGTGCGCCAGGGACCATGTCCTTACCCTACGTGGGCCCCTCTTCCCCCATCCACTGTATACGGTAGCCGTCTTGCCCAAGACGAAAGGGGATACGGCCAAAATGGTGCCGACGCTGGCCCGTATCTGTGAAGAAGACCCCACGCTCCATTGGCATCAGGACCCCACCACGCGCGAGACGATCCTCGCGGGCATGGGAGATGCGCACGTAGAAACGGCGGTGCGTCGCATCCAAAGCCGCTTTGGGGTGGGACTGGAAACCAAGACCCCCAAGGTGCCGTACAAAGAGACCATCACCGCGACGAATACTTCCCAATACCGCCATAAGAAGCAGAGCGGTGGCGCGGGACAATTCGCCGAAGTTCATATGCGCGTTGAACCGAAGGAACGCGACAGCGGCTTCCAGTATGAATGGGAGGTTTTCGGGGGACGCATTTCCAGCTCGTTCAGGCCCTCGATTGAAAAGGGCATCAAGTCGGTGATGTCACAGGGCATCATCGCCGGTTATCCGATTGTGGATGTGCTTGTTGCCATCACCGATGGTAAGGAACACCCGGTGGACTCAAAAGACATTGCTTTCCAGATTGCCGGGCGCGAGGGCTTCAAACAGGCGTTTCTGGGAGCAAAGCCGGTGTTGTTAGAACCTATTTACAACTTTGTCATCACGGTACCGGAGGAGTATGCGGGCGCCGTGATGTCTGACCTGAACACTCGGCGGGCACGCGTCCAGGGTATGGGGCAGGCGGGGAAAAAGGCGGTGATTACGGCACTGGCGCCTCTGGCGGAGATGTTACAATATGCCACCCATCTGCGGGCGATCACGCAGGGCCGTGGCGTCTATTCGATGGAACTTTCGCACTATGACGTGGTGCCGGCGCATTTGACCCCGCAGATCATTGAGCAAGCCAAGATCGAGACAGAAGAGTAAGGCATTCTGACATGAAACGGGCCGGAGAAGCACATCCGGCCCGTTGCGTGTTCTGATGTACAAAAAACGTATCTATGTGGAGGATTTGTAGTGACGCCTTCAGGCGTCTCTTAGGAGCTAAGAACGGCTAAAGCCGTCACTACAAACGGAAATTTGCGTAAGTCCTATAGAAGAAACCCGCCTATCTCGTCATCCAAAAGCGCCTGGCATACCCAAATCCGCGCCAAACCTGGTATAGAGAATCAATTGTTTCGCCAGGTTGACTGGCCTGAATAGACACCCCAAAAAACACATCTGGAGCATAGACACCCCAGATGTGTTGTGGTGAGCGCTGGTAGACGACTGGCGCTACTTTTCGGCAGGTTGTGCTTCCTCTTCCTCGACCGGCCGTTTGCGAATAACCTCGACCTCGACCGTCTCTGGCGCCGCCGTGAGTTCTTCCTTTTCTTCTTCTGCTTCAGCATAGGTGACCTGCACCACAACTTCATTAGGCATATTGCGGATGGTCACACCTGGGGGCGGCGTAATATCTCCAACGGTAATCGACTGCCCGATAGCGGTGATAGCGGAAATGTCGACATGAATGGCATGAACCAGGTCTGTCGGCAGAGCTTCGATTTCCAATTCGTTCATCACCTGCAATAAGATGCCGCCAAACGTCTCGACCGCCGGGGATTTGCCGGTCAGAACGACCGAGACAGGAACCCGCACCGTCTCTTTGAGGTTCAGAGCTTGCAGGTCAAGGTGGATCACATTGCGTTTTGTCGTATGATGTTGCACGTCGCGGAAGATCGCCAGATACGGCTCTGGGGTTCCCTCCACGTAAACCTGTACCGTCGAGCTGGTTCCGGCCTTGCTGATAGCCTTTTCGACTTCGCGGCTGTTAAATTGCACCGGGATAGCTTCAAAGGTATGTCCATAGATCACACCAGGAACAATATCTTTACGGCGCAACGTTTTGACCTTTTTCCCGACGACGGTTCGAGGGGTTGCGCGTAATTCTAGAACTTCCATTCTCGATTCCTCCATTTGCCTTTCTGTCAGCCTGGGTCCATGAAATAGGCCGTTCCTACTGCGGCCCAGCGTCACAGGCAAAGGCTATTGTAACGCAAACCGATGCTTTGTCAAACTTCCGAGTGGGTTTTGAACAGCAAGGTCACGGGGAGGCGCTTCTCCATTTGTGTGATGGTGTACCAGGATAAACCTAGAGCGGCAATCTGGATACCCAGCCAGAGTCCATTCCAATTTCCGGCAGCGTTCTTTAGATTGGGTAAAAGCATCATCAGACGGACGACGATATTAATCCCTTGTATGAAAATCAAGGCGCTTCGTCCGGCCTCAGGGGAAAGCCAGCCGTTGTTCATCGCCACCCATGCAATCGCCAAAAGAATAAATAACCCCGGCGGCAATACCGCAGCTTGCGGCGCTGTTTGAAAGAAGGCCGGGGGATAGATGATGAGAGCAACGGCCTGTAAAACCAATAAAATGATCAGTTGTAAGCGTTGTTTAGACATCTTGGACTCCCTTGAAGATAGCTGCAGAGCATACAGAGAAAGTATCTATTCAGGCTAGCCAACCTCGCGGAGCAACTTATCCCCTATACCAGCTTTGGCGCGGATTTTAGTATGCCAGTTCTTTGTATCCTGTGTATGGAAACATTATATTGGACATTCTCCTAACGTCAAATATGCCAGCGCGACAGTCAGTGACATTTGTAATGTCTTCGCCGGGTATTTGACACTTGTTGCGTTTCCTGTACAATAAGACAAGTCGGTGATGCGGCTTCCGCCCCTCGGAAGTTTTTTTCGCCGGCTAGACCAGGCTGAGGAGGTGACATGGAGCGATTACATCAAGAGGACAGCTATAGGTAGGGGGCGGTTCAGCTAAGGATTCTCGATTTCTGATGGTCATCCTTAGCCTTCATTGTTATCTCGGTTATCTCAGATGAAAATTCAGCAAGGAGGAGTGAGATGCGTTCCCGTATTTTTGTGCTACTCGCTTTGGTAGTCTCTCTATTGGCATTGACGGCGTGCGGCGGCGGCAGTAAGACGATCAAAATTGCCGTTCTTGCGCCTTTGAGCGGGGGGGAGGTGACCTTTGGTGAATCAACCCGCGATGGTGTGCTCCTGGCCATGGAAGAATGGAATGCCAAGGGGGGCATTGATGGCAAGCCCATCGAAGTGATCGTGGAAGACAGCCAGTGTAACGCGGAGGTCGCGGTGAGCGCTGCCAACAAGGTTATCGATCAGGATGGCGTCAAGTTCATCATCGGGGAAGTCTGCTCCAGCGCTTCTATTCCGATCTCCGAAATTGCGACGGCGAAGAGCATTTTCCAGATCAGCCCCACCTCAACGAATACTAGCGTGACGGTGGGGGAAGATGGAGCGACGAAGCCCACCGTCTTCCGTGCGTGCTTTATCGATCCCTTCCAGGGCAAGGTCGGAGCAAAGTTTGCCTTGGGGAATCTGGGCGCCAAGACCGCTGCCGTCTTCTTCGATCAGGGTAACGACTACGTCCGTGGGTTGGCCGAAGTATTCATCGCCGAATTTGAGGCCGGCGGCGGCAAAGTCCTGGTGCAGGAGACCTACACCGGCGATGACTCGGACTTTTCCGCGATCCTGACGAAAGTGAAAGACGCGAATCCCGATGTTCTCTACCTGCCGGACTACTATTCGACGGTGAACCTGATTGCCGCCCAGGCGAAAGAAAAGGGCATCACGGCGGTCATGTTAGGCGGCGACGGTTGGGACTCCGTGGACCTGGATCGGACGGCAGTGGACGGCGGGTATTTCACCAACCACTTCTCGGCTCATGACACCCGCTCTATTGTGCAAGACTTCGTGAAGAAATACACGGATAAGTACGGCGCGGCTCCTGACGCGCTGGCGGCTCTGGCCTACGATGCGGCGAATATCCTCTTCCAGGGTATTGATACCGCCGGCAAGGCCGATCCCGTGGCCGTATCCAAGGCGTTAGAAGCGGGTACGTTTGCGGTGGTCTCCGGTGATATTTCCTATGACGCACAACACAATCCGGTGAAGGCCGCTGTAGTTCTCCAGGTGAAAGACGGTCAGGTTAACTATATTGCTACCGTCGCACCCTAGTACATTGTGGCAGAAATTTCACACCCGTTAGCCATGCGCGGAGCGGATCGCCAGATCCGCGGTTCTTGTGTAAAGTTTAAGGGAAGCCGGGGCATGGGATTGTCCCCGGCTTCTTATTTTGGGAGGTCACAATGGCGCGGACGTTGTCAGAATTGGCTAATCATGGCCGCATGATGCAGAGGCACAACGGCAAATGGCTCAACCGCATCAGCCAGGGTTTGTTTGTCCTGCTGGGGGTGCTGGTCGTCTATGTTTTGGGGCGGGCATGTTTCGCCAACCCTAAAGTTTTCGTGGAGCAGATCCTCAACGGTCTCCAATTAGGATTTATCTATGCCCTTATTGCCCTGGGTTATACGATGATTTATGGCATTGTGAAGCTGATCAATTTTGCCCACGGCGATGTGTTCATGGTGGGCGCTTTCACCAGCTTTTTCACCATTTCGAACTTTCAATTACATCGCTGGCCGCTGTGGCTGTTCCCAGGTCTTGCAGAAGGTCTGTCAACCCTGATTGGCACAGTGACGGTCATCCTGGTATCGATGCTCTTCTCGGCGCTATTGGCCGTGGTGATCGAGCGTTTTGCCTACAAACCCTTGCGCAGCAGACCCCGCATTGCGGCTTTAATTACCGCGATCGGCGTTTCGTTTTTCATAGAGTATTTTGGTGCGTTGCCCTTCGTGTATACCGCCGATTACATCACCTATCCGCGTCCCTTTGAGGTCAGTGTGTATAGCGGCGCGATGATTTCTCCCTTGTGGATCGGTGGGGCCTGGGCGTTGTTCATAGTATCTTTAATCGTCTCGGCAGGGCTGACGTGGGCGTCGCGCCGTGGCAATCTGAAAGCGCAGACCTTGAAACGGCATCCTCTGCTCCAGTTTGGCTTGCTGTTTTTCGGTTTTATGGCGGCGGTCCTGACGCTCACGGGCATGAAGATTGAAACCGGCGGAAAAGTGTGGGACCTGTCGGTGTCCAACGTGATGCTGGTCATTATGGGCGCCTCGATTTTCTTGCAGGTGCTTTTGCAATACGTGGTGAACCATACACGGATCGGGAAAGCCATGCGCGCCGCCGCGTATGATAAGGCCGTCGCCCAGTTGATGGGCATCAATGTGGATGGCGTCATCACGACGACCTTTGCGCTGGGCGGCGGATTGGCCGGCGCGGCGGGGGTGCTCTACGCCACGGCTTTCAAGCAAGTGCATCATTTGATGGGCATCATTCCGGGCTTGAAAGCCTTTGTGGCGGCCGTCATTGGCGGAATCGGCAGCATTCCGGGCGCGTTTGTCGGTGCCTTGATTATGGGACAGGCCGAGGTCATGGCCGCGGGATTCATCTCGACGCCGATGCGTGACGCCGTTTCTTTCTCCCTGTTGATTGTCGTTTTGTTGGTGTGGCCGCAGGGCATTTTTGGCGAGCCGCCGGCGGAAAAGGTATAAAGGGGGGCGAGTATGCTTCAGCGAATGCGTAAACCGGGCGTTTATTTTATAGCCGGCGGACTGGCGATCTTTGTGGTGGTTCAGGTTCTGCTCAGTGCGGGGGTCCTGAACAACTATTGGCGGGGCATTATCTTCTGGGGCGCAGCGGTTTCGATGGTGGCCCTGGGACTCAATCTCATCTATGGGTTCAACGGGCAATTCTCATTGGGACAATACGGCTTTTACGCCATCGGCGCGTATACCTCGGCGGATATCACTTATCGTTGGGTCCACAACGACCCTTCGGGCGTCGTCGTCGTGTTGTTGGGTTCTCTCCTGGCTGTGGGACTGTATGGGCTGGTCTCGGCCTTTCTACGTCGTTTCTATGGCGTGACGGTGATGACGCGCTTTACCTGCTATGTTTTGGCCACTGTCCTGGCTTTTTTCATTGCGGTGACCGTCTTTGTACCATGGCTGGGGCCTGTCATTGACGGGGTTCTGCGGGCGTTGCCCGAGGTTCTATCCCGGCAAATCGTCTTCTTCATCGCACTGGTGGGAGGCGCCAGTCTCGCGGGGATTACCAGTTTTTTGTTCGGGATCCCGGTGCTCGAATTAGGCTCGGATTACTTTGGGATTGCCACCCTGGGCTTTGCGATTATCGTCAAAGTGCTGCTGGATAACACCGATACGATTTTGCCCTTCCCGGAAATGAAAGGCGCCCGTGGCATGATCGGCATTCCTCAATGGACCACCTGGCCGTGGGTCTTTGCCGCGCTGCTTTTGGTGATCCTCGTGATGCGCAACGTGCTTCATTCGAGCGTGGGACGGGCGATTGTCTCCGTGCGGGAGGACGAACGGGCCGCAAAACTGGTGGGTATCGATGTAGCGAATACAAAAGTGCTGGCCTTTGTGCTGGGAAGCATTTTTGCGGGTCTGGCGGGCGGCATTCGCGCGCACGATCAGGCGTTTTTGCACCCACAAAACTTTAACTTTATTAAATCCTTTGATCCGTTGATCATTGTAGTTTTCGGCGGGTTGAGCAGTATGACGGGCACCGTCTTCACCGGATTCTTCTGGATTTTTCTCCTCGAAGGGTTGTTGCGTCTCTTGCCCGAAGGTTTCGAGACCTGGCGCCTGGTCGTCTATCCTCTGGTCCTGCTGTTGATGATGCTATTGCGCCCGGAAGGGCTGTTCGGTCAATACGAAATCCCCTTCTTGCGCCGCACCGTGCCACCTTTGCCGCCCCAGACTGAAGAAGCCGCTGCGCCTGCCGAAGAGGTGACCGCATGATAGGGCGACCAGAAGGAATCTCACCGGAGGTAGAAGCTCGTCCCATCGTGCTGGAAATGGAGGGGGTGACACAATTTTTCGGCAACCTGCGCGCCGTGTATAACTTCGATCTTTTCCTTCGCCATGGTGAACTGGCCGGGTTGATCGGACCGAACGGCGCCGGCAAAACGACGATCTTCAACCTGATTACGGGCGTCTACCGGGCCACCCAGGGCCGCATCCACTACGTAGGGGCCGACTTGTTGGAACTACCCTCACATGAAATCATCCAGATGGGGATTGCCCGCACTTTCCAGAACATTCGTCTGTTCACCCACCTGCCAGTATTGGACAATGTGCGCATCGCTTACCATCCCCATGCCGGCTATGGACTGCTGGATTCTGTGCTCCACACGCGCCGTTTTCGTGAGAAAGAAGCCGAGATGGCGCAGCAAGCGCAGGAGTTGTTGGAAATTTTCGGCTTGGGTGACCGCCGCAATGACATCGCGGGGAGCCTTCCTTACGGACTGCAACGCCGCCTTGAAATCGCCCGTGCCCTGGCGACCAATCCCCGGCTGTTGCTCCTGGACGAACCGGCGGCCGGCATGAATCCTCAGGAGATCGACGAGTTGATGGAATTAATCCATTTCATTCGTGATCGTTTTGACCTGACCATCCTGCTGGTCGAACATCGTATGCGTCTGGTGATGAACATCTGTGAGTGGATCACGGTGATGGACTTTGGTGAGATCATTGCGCGAGGGTTGCCCGTCGAAGTGCGTAATGATCCGCATGTCATCGAGGCCTATCTGGGCCGCCAGGCAGTGGGCATCCGCTAGGGGGGACAGATGATGGCGCTTTTAGAAGTCAACAACTTATACGTATCTTATGACGCAATTCACGCTTTGCACGGCGTGTCTTTTCACGTCGAACGCGGTGAGGTGGTGACGCTCATCGGCGCCAATGGCGCGGGCAAGTCGACCACCTTGCGTGCGCTGTCGGGATTACAGCCCGCCGATAGCGGTTCGATTCTCTACGACGGCGTGGACATCACCCATAAACCGGCCAGCGACATTGTCTCTATGGGCATCGTTCAGGTGCCGGAAGGCCGGCGCATCTTTGCACCGCTTACCGTGCGTGAGAACCTGGAAATGGGCGCCTTTACGCGCAAGGACAAAGCCGAGATCGAGGCGAGCATGCAACACGTCTTTGAACTTTTTCCGCGTCTCAAGGAGCGTCTGGAACAAACCGGCGGGACGTTATCCGGCGGCGAGCAGCAGATGCTTGCCGTGGGGCGTGCCTTGATGGCGAAACCCAAATTGTTGTTGATGGATGAACCTTCGATGGGACTGGCGCCGATCCTGGTAGAAGAAATCTTCGACATCATCCAGGAAATCAACCGTGAAGGCGTGACCGTCCTGTTGGTGGAACAGAATGCGCACATGGCGCTCTCGATTGCCCGTCGCGGGTATGTTTTGGAGACAGGCGCTATCGAACTGGAAGGCCTGGCGCACGAACTGGCCGAAAATCCGCGGGTGCGCGAGGCTTATCTGGGCGGAGGATAGCGTTGTGCAAGGATAACTGGACGGGTCAAGCGGGAGGACACCTTCTTCCCGCTTTTCTGTTGACACTGTGAGGTGCTGGCGTGCGAATGAGGACTTGTGCTATCGTACTTGGCGTGATGTTACTGGCGTTGCCGGCTTGCCGTGCCCAGGGTGAAGATGCCGCCCTGACGGTGGCTGTCATAGCTCCCTTCAGTGGTGATTTCGAGTCGCTGGGCCGCGCCAGCCGTGCGGGCGTGGAGTTGGCGCTGGCGGAGTGGAACCAACGCGGCGGCGTCTCGGGCCAACTCGTGCAAGTAGTGTGGTTCGACGCTCAGTGCGACTATGCGACAGCGCGTGAGGTCACGCAGGAAGCCATTGATGAACAGGGGATACGTTTCATCATCGGTGAAGTATGCAGTGATGCGGCCGAAGGCGTCGCTCAAGTTGCAACCGAGTTAGAGGCTTTGCAACTCAGCCCGACCTCGGTCGATCCCGAGCTGACACTGGATTTTGAGGGGAATGTGCGTCCTTTGGTCTTTCGCGTTCCTTTTATCGATCCACTGCAAGGAACAGTGGCGGCCCAATTCGCCTTGGAGACCTTGCAGGCGGATTCGGCGGCCATTCTTTACGCCGAAAACAGCACCTATGGCCTGGCCCTCGCGGATGCTTTTGAAACGGCCTTTACCGCTGGCGGCGGTGAGATCCTCCTGCGCACCACCTACAACCAGGATGCGGAATCCTATTACGATAGGCTCCAGCCGGTGCGCGATGCCAATCCTGATCTCCTTTACATGCCGGGCTACTACAACGTGATGAACCGGCTGGTCGCGCAGGCCAGAGGCTTCGGCTTGCTGCAGCCGCTCATCGGCAGCGACGGTTGGGATGCGCCGGGTTTGGACTTGCATGTTGTGGACGGTAGCTATTTCACCACGCACTATTCGTCTCAAGACCCCCGCCCCGAAGTCGCAGCCTGGATTCAACGTTACACAGCCCATTACCTGGTGCAGCCCGATACGGTAGCCACTTTGAGCTACGACGCGCTGAACATCCTGCTGACGGCCATCCAGGAAGCCGGAACGACAACCGACCCGTATCAGGTCGCAGCGAAGATGGAAAAGCTCACCTTTGCGACGGTCGCCGGGCCGATGACCTTCGACGAATTTCACAACCCCGTCAAAGGCGTGCTGCTTATGCGCGCTTTCAACGGACAAATCGTTTACGTTGACTGCTTGACCCCGTAAACTGTACCCCCCCGGCTTCAGCGAGTTCAGTCGTGACGCCGTGGCCTGTTTTTCACCGCAGAGGTTACTGAGAACGCCGAGGAAACACAGCCAAACTCAGCGCTTGCTGTGCATGCTGCGATAAACTCTCTTCCTGTAGCGCGAACTGCGTCACTACGAATAGCTACCCGGTCTTTACCTCTTGCGACTTGCATTTACCGCCAACACGGTTATCATGCTACTTGCAACTTATTGCAACTGCAAGGAAAGGCAATAATGTCCTGTCAGGCATTGTTATTGCGTCGTCTTCACGAGCGTGGACTACGCCTTACGCCGCAGCGAGAACTGGTGTTGAACGTCCTGCATCAGCTCAAAGCGCCGTCCAGCGCCGAAGAAATCTACGCGCGCGTCCACGCCATCAGCGCCAGTGTGGACATCTCCACGGTCTACCGGACGTTGGAGTTGTTTCAAGAGTTTCAACTGGTAGCTGTCTTTGATCCGGGGGACGGCACGCGCCGTTATGAACACCTGGGCGTCGAAGCCCCCCATCACCATCTCGTTTGCCGGTCGTGCGGCAAGGTGATTCCGCTGGCTTTACCAGAACTGCAAGCGCTCAATGATCAACTTGCCACAACGTTAGGATTTATCGCCGACCCGGTGGGGCTGACGATCTCTGGCTTGTGCGCTGCGTGTTCTGCATCAAAGGTCTTATCAGCCGAGGTGCAACCCTAGGTTGCACGTGGATTCAGCAGGTTATATCCGCAATAACCGAACCAAAAATCTGCTGACGAAAAATTCGTATGCGGTTAGCATACAACTTATGGAGGTTTACATGTTTTTTTCGCCGGTGCCTATGCACATTCCTGATGGTTTTCTTTCGGTGATGATGGCACTCGTCTTGTGGGTGATTGCCATAGCTGTCGTTGGGTATGCCCTCAAGCGCGTCAATGCGGACATCGGCGAGCGCCAGGTACCTTTGATGGGCGTGCTCGCGGCCTGCATCTTCGCCGGACAGATGCTCAACTTCGCGGTGACGGGCGGCACGTCCGGCCACTTGATGGGCGCGGCCCTGGCCACAATCCTGCTCGGACCGTGGGCGGCGATCCTGGTGATAGCGTGCGTTGTGGGCGTACAGGCACTCATCTTCCAGGATGGCGGTTTGCTGGCTCTGGGCGCGAACATCGTCAACATGGGCATCATCGGTGTGACGGTGGCCTACTTTGCGCAGCGCACGCTGCACAAACTCCTGGGGAAGAGAACGGGCGGCCTCTTCGTCGGCGGCTTTGTCTCCGGGTGGCTCTCGCTGGTCATAGCGGCACTGGCCTGCGCGTTGGAACTGGCGCTGTCCGGTGTGTCTCCGGCCAACATTGCGGTTCCGGCGATGGCGGGGATTCACGCTTTGATCGGTGTCGGCGAAGGGTTGATCACGGCGGGCGCGCTGGTCTTCCTCAAAGCGACGCGGCGCGATCTGCTGGAAGCGGAACGGGCGCCGTTCACGGGGGGCAAAACCGTGTGGATGGGTGGGTTGGTCATCGCGGTAGTCCTGGCGATTCTCTCGCCATGGGCGTCGGCGCACCCTGACGGGTTGGAGTGGGTCGCTGAACAGCGCGGCTTCCTCACGTTGGCGCGCGAACCGCTCTACGCGATCATCCCGGATTATGTGCTGCCGGGTGTCTCGAATGAGGCACTGGCGACGATCTTGGCCGGCGTCATCGGCGCACTGATCGTTTTCGGCGCGGCGGTTGGCGTGGCGTACCTGCGTCACAACCGCGCACAGCGCAGCGATGCTTGATGCTTTGGTTCTCTGGGACTTGGCGTGGTGTACGATTTTTTTATACTTTGCACAGGACTGACGCCAGCCTGGCTCGAATCAAGCGGCGGAGGATTTGTAGTGACGCCTTCAGGCGTCTCTTAGGAGCTAAGAACGGCTGGAAGCCGTTACAAACGGAAATTTGCGTAAGTCCTATGCATGTCAATCCGTGAAATCCGTGGCTGGCTTCTTATTGCGATCCTACGAAATCCTGAAGAACCATTATTTTTTGTAACTATTCAGCCACCTTTGCCAGGTGGCGAACGGGACTTTGGGGAGGGCACATAATAGGTTACCCCTTCGGCAGGTGCTGACCCTCTCATCCCCCAACCCCCTTCTCCCCCGCAAGCGGGGAAGAAGGGGGCAAAAGGGGGGTGTGGCGACACCCCCACCCAAAATCCCCCTTCCTGGAGGGAAGGGGGGCAGGGGGATGGGCTTATAGAAACACGCATATCTTGTCATACAGAAGCACCTGGCTTACCAAAGTCTACGCCAAACCTGGCATAGGGAATAAGTGGCTTCGTCAGGTTTACGAGCCTGAATAGATACTATTTTTTAACGGATTGAAAATCTGCTCAATCTGCTCAATCTGCCGACAAAAACAGGTTCTCTTGTACAATCACTCCCTCGATCCATACCGGCCCCGCGCCAGTGTCATCCATGCGCTTGATCCACGGGTCAAGCTGGGGCTGACGCTGGCTTTTATCGTGACCACGGCCCTGATCCCGTCAGGGGCGTGGCCGATTTACATCGTGCTATGCGCGCTGGCGGTGGCGATAGAACTGCTTTCGGAGTTGGGCGTGGGCTACGTGCTCAGACGCTCGCTTTTCGCTTTGCCCTTCGCCCTGGCGGCGCTGCCGGTGCTCTTCACCACGGCGGGAACCTCGCTGTTGACGATCACCTCGCCCTTTGCCTTCACTCTGACCGGCGCAGGACTGGCGCGCTTTGCCGGCATCGCCCTTAAATCGTGGTTATCGGTGCAGGTGGCCGCCGTGCTGGTGGGGAGCACGCCGTTCCCCGATTTGTTACTGGCGTTGCGCGCTTTGAAAATCCCTCGGTTGCTGGTGGCGATGATTGGGCTGATGTGGCGTTATCTGTTTGTGTTGGTCGACGAAGCACTGCGTCTGTCGCGGGCGCGCGAATCGCGCAGTGCCGCCCCGCTCGATGGGCAAGGGCGTCGGGTGGGGGGAAGCCTGGTCTGGCGTGCTCGTGTCGCCGGCGGGATGGTCGGCAACCTGTTTCTGCGCGCCTTCGACCGCGCCGACCGCATCTATGCGGCCATGCTCGCCCGCGGCTACGATGGCGAGGTGCGCGCGCTGCCACCTCCCGCCATCCCGGCAGGACAGTGGGCAGTCTTGCTCGCCGGGCTGGCGTTGCTGATATTGTCCACCTCGGTGGGCCTTTTACTGTGGGGATAGAACTCGCAATGGATCACACGGACAGCCATGCATCATACGATTGACATTGAACATCTCTCGTTTGCCTATCCAGACGGGCGGTACGCGCTGCACGACGTGTCGCTGCGGATTGGAATGGGTGAGAAGGTAGCACTTGTCGGTCCGAACGGCGCCGGCAAGTCCACTCTGTTATTGCACCTCAACGGCGTTTTGACGTCTACGGATGGCAAAGTGCGCGCATGTGGCTGGGAGATACGTAAGGAGAACCTGAGGAAAGTGCGCGCCGGGGTGGGGATGGTCTTCCAGAACCCTGACGACCAGCTTTTCTCACCGACGGCCTTCGATGACGTGGCGTTTGGCCTGCTGTACCAGGGCCTTCCCGAAGCCGAGGTGCGCGCGCGGGTGGCGCAGGCATTGGCGACGGTGGGCATCGCGGACTATGCGGAGCGCGTCCCGTATCACCTGAGTGCGGGTGAAAAGAAGCGTGTGGCCCTGGCGACGGTGTTGGCGATGGACCCTGAAATCCTCGTGCTGGACGAGCCAACCGGCGGTCTCGATCCGCATGGGCGGCGCAGTTTCATCAACTTGTTGCGTGCGCTGCCGCAGACGATGCTCGTGGCGACGCATGACCTGCCCATGGTGCGGGAACTCTTTCCGCGCACTGTCGTCCTGGATGGTGGCTGCGTTGTCGCCGATGGCGCCACGGCGGACATCCTGGCCGACGCGCCGTTGCTGGCAGCGCACGGTCTGGAAGAGTGATGGAATAAGTTGCGGCGCCACCTGACGAAGCCACTTATTCCCTATGCCAGGTTTGGCGTAGACTTTGGTAGGCCAGGTGCTTCTGTATGCCAAGATATGCGTGTTTCTATAAGCCCATCCCCCCTGCCCCCTTGCTCCCTTCTTCCCCGCTTGCGGGGGAGAAGGGGGTTGGGGGATAAGAGGGTCATCACCTGCCGAAGGGGTAACTTATTATGTGCCCTCCCCAAAGTCCCATTCGCCACCTGGCAAGGACGGCTGAATAGTTACCGAATTTTTGAAGATTCGTGTAGATGAGCGAGATTCGCAGTTTGTTTCCAAGGGGGTGAAGTATGAAGCGAGGGATGTGGATAGCGGCGGTGTGGGTTGCCGGGATGATGATGAGCGCGTGCTCCAGAGCGCCGGCTACGCCGGGGGATAAGCTGCGCGTCGTCGCCACGACGACAATCGTAGGCGATGTGGTTCGGCAGGTGGGCGGCGATGCTATCGCCTTGACGGTGCTGCTGCCGGTAGGCGCGGACCCCCACGCCTTTGATCCCAGCCCACAGGACATGGCGCAGGTGACGGATGCCGATGTCATCCTGGCGAATGGCGCGGGGTTGGAAGCGTTCCTCGAACGGCTGCTCGAAAACGCCGGCGGCGACGCCGACGTCGTCTACGTCTCGGAAGGCGTGACGTTCATCGAGGTGGAACATCACGCGGAAGACGCCCCCGCCGATGAGGATGGGCATCACCATGAAGGCATCGATCCACACACCTGGACCGATCCCAACAACGTGTTGTGCTGGGTGGATAACATCGAAGCGGCGCTCGTCCGCCACGATCCCGCCCACGCCGATACCTACCAGGCCAACGCGGAGACCTATCGCGCCCGGCTCCGTGAGCTGGATGCCTGGGTGCGGGAACAAGTGGAGCAGATTCCGGCAGAAAACCGCCAGCTCGTCACCGACCATACGGCCTTTGCCTACTTCGCGCAGCGCTACGGTTTCGAGCAGGTCGGCGCTATTGTGCCCGGCTACAGCACCGCCGCGCAACCTTCAGCGCAGGACCTTGCCGCCCTCGAAGATCGCATCACAACTTACGGCGTGAAGGCCATCTTCGTGGGCAAAACCGTCAACCCCGCCCTCGCACAGCGCGTCGCCGACGATACCGGTGTCAAGCTGGTGTTTCTGTATACCGGCTCGCTCACCGCGCCGGGCGGCGAAGCGGATAGCTATTTGAGCTATGTGAAGTACAATGTAGGGGCGATTGTGGAGGGGTTGAGGTAAAAAGAGAGGTCAACTCAGAATAGAGGAGGTGATATGATGGTAGCAACACGTGTAGCCGATATGAGTGTGGATGAATTCAAATCGCTGATTCAGGAAACTGTTACGCAGACTTTGCTGGACTTGTTCCGTGACCCTGACGAGGGTTTGGAACTGCGCGAAGATTTCAGCCGCCTGTTACAGAATTCATTAACTGCGGTCAAAGCGGGCGGAGAAACGCTGACGGCGGATAACGTCGCGGCTAAGTTGGGGTTGAGTGGGTAGAATGTACCGGGTTGAGTTCACCCCCACTGCCGCTGATGATTTGGCACATCTAAACAAGTCTGTTGCTCAGCGTATTTTCACCAAGATCAAGTGGCTGGCGGAGAATTTTGAGGCGCTCACCCCTGAACCATTGACCGGGCAGTGGGAGGGGGTCTATAAATTGCGCGTTGGCGATTATCGGGTTTTGTATACATTCAACAGAGCTGAGAGTAGCATTACCGTGCATTTTGTGCGGCATCGTCGTGAAGTTTATAAGACCAAATAAACGGATTGGAGCAAATCACCCCCCGTCGCGCCCGGCTATAGATTTGAGTCATGGTGCGATACCATGTGGGGGCGATGTGAAAGTACTGAAGTGCTCAGTTCCGTTGACGATTGATTTATAAATAATCCCAGGTGCAAGTGTTGGCTGATTGTGCGGCAGGGACAGATGAAGTGTTACTTTGACGAAAGTTGTTCTTTACCGCAATTGTAGAAAAATGCCCGGATACCGGCTTGTATGTCGGTTATGTCCCCAATTTTCCCGGAGCGCATACGCAGGGCGAGACACTAGACGAACTCTACGCTAACTTGCACGAGGTTCTGGATATGTTGTTGGAGGACGGTCAGCCAATCCTGGAAGCTGAGTTTGTTGGGACACAAACGATAATGGTTGGTTGATATGGGGAAGAAGTATCCGGTCTTGAAACCACGGGAAGTGATGAGGATTCTGGAGCAATTGGATTTGTGATTGTACGGCAACGTGGTTCACATATCCAGTATCGGCATCCAGACGGGCGTTGCACGACTGTCCCGTATCACAGTGGGCGGGATATTTCCCTTATTCTGTTGCGGCAAATCGCAAAAGATATCGGTTTGACCATAGACGAGTTTCTGGGCGACTGACGATGTTATCCTTCACCACCCCCCTCAAATCTATGCTCACGCACCACTACGCGCCGCACCAGCCCGGCACGCCGATTTTGGCTGTCTCCGGGCTGACGGTGCGTTACAACGGTCACGCCGCGCTGGACGATGTGACGTTCGACCTGCACGCGGGCGAGCAGGTTGCCGTCGTTGGGCCGAACGGGGCGGGCAAGAGCACACTGCTCAAGGCCGTGGCGGGTGTGCTTGCGCCCACGTCCGGTTCGGTGACGGTCTACGGGCACGGGCCGGGGGGCCACATCTGCATCGCCTACGTGCCGCAGCGCACTGCCGTCGATTGGCAGTTCCCGGTGACGGTGAGTGACGTGGTGCTGATGGGGCGGATCGGGCAATTGGGCCTGTTCCGCCAGCCCGGCAAGCGCGATCTCGCTCAGGTGCGCGAGTGCCTTGAGTTGGTGGGCATCGCTGACCTGGCGAAGCGGCAGATCAACGAACTTTCCGGTGGGCAGCAGCAGCGGATGTTCATCGCCCGCGCGCTGGCGCAGGAGGCCGAATTGATGCTGATGGATGAGCCGCTTAGTGGCCTGGACATCCCAGCGCAGGAGGGCATCTTCCAGTTGCTCGGCGACCTCCGCGCGCGTCATGTGACCATCGTACTTTCCACCCACGACCTGGATCAGGCAGTACAATACTTCGACCGGGTGCTGCTCTTGAATCGGCGTCTGCTGGGCTTTGGCGCACCGGCAGAAGTGTTCACGCCGGAGCGGTTGATGGAGGCATACGGTGGGCATTTGCACTTAGTTCCGTTGAACGGCGGGCTGGTGGCGGTGGGGGATACGTGCTGCGAGGGAGATCATCGCCATGACTAGGGTGGTGGATTGGCTGGTGGCGCCGTTGCAGTATCCCTTTATGGTGCGCGGCCTGCTGGCAGCGGTGATGGTGGGCGTCGTCTGTGCCGTGGTTGGCACGTACGTGGTGCTGCGCGGGATGGCGTTCTTCGGCGACGCGCTGGCGCACTCGATTCTGCCGGGCGTGGCGGTGGGCTATCTCGTCGGCGGCGGGGCGCGCGGGCCGTTATTCTGGTGGGCGCTGGCTACGGCAGTGCTGGCGTCGTTGGGGATCGGCGCGATCAGCAAGCGGACGAAGATCCGCGAGGATACTGCCACGGGCGTCATCTTCGCCGGCGCGTTTGCCCTGGGCATTGCGTTGATCTCGACGGCGCGCAGTTACACCGTGGATTTGACGCATTTCCTGTTCGGCGATGTGCTCGGCGTCTCGGGGAGCGATCTCATGCTCATGGCTATCTTCGGCGGGATTGTGTTGCTGGCGGTAGCGGCGTTCTACAAGGAATTCCTCGTGCTCTCGTTCGATCCTGTTTTCGCCGCGACGTTGCGACTGCCGGCGCGTTTCTTCGAGTCGCTGTTGCTTGTGCTGATCGCCGTGACCATCGTGGTGTCGCTACAAACGGTGGGTGTGGCGTTGATGGTCGCCATGCTCGTCACCCCGGCGGCGGCGGCCTACCTGCTCACCAAGCGTATGCTGCCGATGATGGCGCTGGCGGCGGTCATCGCGGCGGCGTCGGGCGTGGTGGGGTTGTATCTCTCCTACTACATCGGCATCGCTTCCGGCGCAGCGATTGTGCTGACGTGTACGGCATGCTTCGGCGTGGTGTGGGCTGTACAAGCGGTAAGGGGGAAGAATTAGACAAGATTTACAGGATTTTTCTGAAATTATCCTGTAAATCCTGTCAAAAAACTCCTACCGCGCGCCGCAGGCCTGGAGGCACGCTTGCATATGCCCCCGCGATTCCGCCGCGATGGTGATGCACTGTTCCAGGGTGTAGCCCTGCCCCTTCGTGCCGATGATCTCCAAATCCAGCGGCCCCGTATACCCGTGTTCGTGCAGCACGCGGATGTACCCCACGAGGTCGATGTCGCCACGCCCGTTGGCCTGATCGGCGGGTGCGCCCGGACCTTGCTGGCGGCCCTTACAGTCGCGGATGTGGACGTGCTTCACGCGCGAGATGACGGCGGTGATGGCCTCCACCGGGTTTTCGCCCGCGCGGTAGATGTGCGACGGGTCCATATCGATGCCGAACGCGGGCGACGCGATTTCCCGCATTGCGCGTAGCGTCGTTGGCGTGTTGTAGATGCTCGCGCCGACATGCGCCTTGACGCACAACGTCACACCGTACTTTTCGGCCCTGGAGGCCAGCCTGCCGAGCGCGTCGATGACCTGCGGCCACGCGGCTTCATCCTCGCTCTTTCCGCCCGGCCCGCAGTTGACGATGGGGATGCCGATTTCCACGGCAGCCTGGAACGCCGGTTCCATAATCGCCGGGTCCTGCGAGGGCTGTTCCATCGCCAGTAATTCCAGGTTGTACGCTCGCGCCAGGCGTTTGATCTCCGGCGCCAGGGTTTGCCACCGCTCGATGACCAGATGCTTGCTCATTCCGCCGATGGCCGAAAGCTCGATACCGTCGTACCCGGCCATAGCCGTATACTTGAAGGCCGTCTCCAGATCGAACGCGCCGAATAACACCGAATTTGCACCGAGTTTCATGCTGCTTTTCTCCTGTAGATTTTGGGCTGAGGTAGACAGGGGGAAAGAACCTCCGTCTACCGTATACTGTCTACCATCTACTTGACATAAACGACCGATTCCGTCTGCAATGACTCAATCGCCGCGTGCAGGACTTTCTGCGCCGCGAGGCCGTCGGCGCCGGAACCGTCGATTTGGTCAGGTGGGACGCCGGCCGTCACTTCTTCGAGGAACTTGTGGATGCGGTTGCGGAAAGTGTCCTCGAAGTCGCGCATCCCGCCGAAGACGGGGTTGGTATAGACCCGCTTTACATAGTCGTCTGCCGGGTAGAGCGTGGCCTCGCGCCACATATCCTCGATAACGAAGCGCCCCTTGGTCCCGGCGACCTCGCAGCGTTCCATCGGATGCCCGCGCTCGATGTCGTAGGAGGCGGTCAGGCCGCCAACCGCGCCGTTCTTGAAGCGCATACTGAAGTGCGCCGTGGTGATGATCTTGCGCCCCGGCGCCGTCGTGCCGAAGCACTGCACGGCCTCGATGTCGCCGCCGAAGTAGCGCATGATGTCTACCGAATGGGGATTGAGCGCCTTGATCATATAGTAGGGTGAGCTTTCCGCCGGGTTCTTGATCCACAGCGCCATGTTGATGAACAGCAGATGCCCGAGGCGACCCTCGTTTTGCCATTGCTTCGCCAGGTACGCGGCCGGCGTGAAGCGGTGGTTGAGGTTGATGGCGTAGCACACGCCCATCCTCCGCGCCGTCGCCACCATCGCTTTGCCCTTCTCGATCTCGTTGCTGATGGGCTTCTCGCCAAGGACGTGACAACCCGCTTCGAGCGCCTGCATCGTGGGCAGATAGTGATCGCTCGAATACTCGTAGCCGCCCGTGGTGACGCTGCATAGGTCGGGCGCGAGCGCCGCCAGCATCGTCGGCGTGTCGTAGAACGCGGGGACGCCCAACCGCGCTGCGGCTGCATCCGCGCGTTCTGGGTTGATGTCGCATACGCCGACCAATTCGGCGAGTGGGTCTTCCTTGTAGAGGGTGGCATGGCGATTGCCGATCGGCCCCATGCCGATGACGCAGACTCGTAACATAGTGTTTGCTCCTTTAGTTGATGTGATATGTGATGATTTACCTTTTTTGCTGAACTGCTCGATCTGATCCAGGCGAATCTGCGCGATTTGTCTGCGTTCCTCGGCTCTCGAATGGACACAGATGCCATGGTCGAGAACCGATCTGCTATGGGTTTTGGTCCAATATATCGTGGGGGCCGATATTGCGGAAAACGACGGTGTCACCCTCGTAATGAAACGTAAAGCGGTAGTGAATATCTACTCGACCTTCCCACACGCCCGGCATGCCGCGCATACGTTTGATATGCAAAGATGGGTGGTGTGGGTCTTCGTGAAACAGTAGAAATGCCTTTCCGGCTTTGAGTTGAATATCGTGAGGTAACTGCGCAAACGCCCTTTTGAAGAACGGCAGCCGGACGATACTTCATGCCGCCCTCAATTCAGCTATATCCAGTCCCAGGTCTTCTAGGAAGGCTTCCATAGTCTCGAAGTCCTTCCCTTTACCTGCTGCGATATCGTCTTCGGCTGCTTGTTCGCCTGCTTGCCAGGCTTCGGTCCAATACCAGGATTGATCATCCTCGAGAATTGTCGTCAGAACATCCGCTAATGCTGTGCTTTCCTCTGGAGACAGGGTCAACGTCAAAGGCCGTCGTGACACCCCAGCCAATCGCGCCCGCCGCACAATCGAGTAAAGCACGCCAGTGGACATTCTCTGTGTTGCTGTTTGCATTGTATACCTCCCAGATCGTTTCCTACAGTATAGCATGACTTTTGATGACGTGGGGATAACCCATTGAACTTTGCTCCCCCTAGACTTACCCCTGTTCCGCGCTTGCATAACCATACTGTGCCATGGCCGGCGCGAAGAAGTCGAAGTCGTGTGGTTTCTCGTCCGTCTTCCACCGCCCGATGACCTCCGGATTGACCGGGATTTTCGCCAGCGGGATGCCCAGGAAATCCTCCAGTCGCGCCAGCGTTTCGTCCTGGCGCAACACGAAGTCCTCCAGGCGCACTTCGATCCAGTATTTGGGCTTGGGTATCGCTCGCACCAAGTCGTACTGATACTTCCACGAGATGGCGCGCCGCAGCCGCTCGTCCTCGGTGGGCGGATAGTCGATGCCGAAGTCGTGCAGGTCATCGGTGAGGTGCCGCCCGATGATGCTGTCGCGCGGGTCGCGGATCCAGAAGATGTACTTGATGTCCGGGAACATGCGCATAATCCACGGGAAAACCAGCGTCGTTTCCGGAATTTTCCAGCCTTTGTGCTCGCCGTTGTGCAGCCGCACGGTAGTCAGGTAGGTGTGGATGAGGAATTTGAACTCATCGGGAATCTTCACCGCCAGCGCCCGCTCCCAACTCCACGAGAGATCGCCCTGCCAATCGACGTAGCGGGCGAAGACGCGGCAGGCGTCGTACATCGTCTGCGGCGGCAGCAGGTCGCCAGAGACGTTGAGCGGCTGGCCCATGAAGACGCCGCTCGCCGAAAGCGTGTGTGACATCGCGCGTGTGCCGGAGTGCCCCCGCCCGATGATGGTGATCATCGTCATAAATGCCTCGTTGAATACGTCTGTGGGTGATGAAGGTAAGCATTACAACGTTGGAACGTTGTCACGTTACAATGTGATGATCTGCCCCGTTTCCCACGAGGTGATGATCGCTTCAATGATGCGTTGGACGTGGAGGGCATCCGCGCCGGAAGCGTCAATCTCTTCTGGCGCGACCGACGCGACGTTCTGTTCCACCCACACGCCGATGCGGCTGCCGAAGGTTTCGTTGAAGTTCATCATCCCGCCGATGTAGTCGTAGGTCTCGGTCTGGCGGCTGAAGCGCGGGTAGAACGTCAGGTGCTCGCAGGCGTCGAGCAGTACGAAGCGCGCTTCTGAACCGACGACTTCGAGCGTTTCCAGCCCGTAGCTGCCGCCGGCGTCGTAGCTGCCGGTGAGGTGGCCGATGATGCCGTTCTTGAAGAGCAAGTTCACCTGTACATTCGACCAGCAGACGCGGCGCCCGCCCGGACCGTCGGCACGCGGGCCGCGTTTGAAGAACGCCTGTACCTTCTCCACGTCGCCGCCGAAATAGCGCATCACGTCTAGCGAGTGGGGATGCAGCGCGCGGATGTGAAACCACGGCGATGACTCGTTCGGGTTGTTGATCCACATCGTCATGTTGATGATGTTGATCTCGCCCAGCCGTCCCGACGTAACCCACTCTTTGGCGCGCAGCGCGGCGGGTGTGAAGCGGTGGTTGAGGTTGATGCCGTAGCGCAGGTTTTTCTTCTTCGCCAGTGCGACCATTGCCTCGGCCTTGTCAATCTCGTTCGAGATCGGTTTCTCACCCAGGGTGGGGATGCCGGCTTCCAACAGTTCTATCGTGGGCTGATAGTGATCGCCGCCGTTCTCCTTGCCGGCGGTGCACATGCTGGCGGCGTCGATTTTAATGCCGCTCTTCAGCATGTCTTGCACAGAGTAGAACGCCGGGCAGCCGTAAGCCGCCGCTGCCTTATCCGCCCGTTCCTTGATGATGTCGCACACCGCGACCAGCTTCACGTCAGCGCGCTGTTGGTACACCCGCGCGTGCGTGTTCCCGATGTTGCCCAATCCGACGATAGCGACGTGTAGTTTTGACACAGTCTCACTCCTTGATTTTCGATGTGGAGTAGGGAGTAAGGGCTCCCTACATACTCCATATTCCATACTCCATATTCCATACTCCATACTCCTTACTTCCTACTTCCTACTTCTTCTCTCCCGCCTGCAACTTCGCCGCCTGCGTGGGATCGCCGATGTGCAGCGTGTCATACGCCTGCTGCGAACTGGTGAACGCGCCGACGCCTTCGTACCCGTGCCAGTCGCCCTGGTGGTGGATGGGGTTGGGCAGGCCGGTCTCGGCTTCGCGCTTGGCGATCCAGGCATCCATGCGCGCGCGGAGCATGGCGACGACCTCCGGTTCGGTCTCGGCGACGTTGTTGTTCTCGCCGGGGTCTTCGACCAGGTTGTACAGCTCGATCTCTGGCTTGAAGTGAAAGTCCGGCTCCAATGCCACGATGAGCTTCCATTCCGGTGTGCGCCAGCCGTGCTTGCGCATCCACGTACATTCGGTGATGTAGAACTCGCAGTCGTAGGAGGCCACCGAACCGTCCACCAGCCGCATCAGGCTCTGGCCGTCGAACGCGATGTCACTTTCGATACCGGCGAGTTCCAGCAGGGTGGGAACCAGCTCCTGGTGGCGGTTGAAGCCGCTCACGCGCTTGCCGGCGGGGATGGCGCGCGGGTAGTGGAGGATCAGCGGCACGTGGAGTGTCTGGTCGTACAGACCGTGGTGATCGAAGTAGCACTCGTGGTCGTAGAGCGTCTCGCCGTGGTCGGAGTTGATCACGACGATGGTGTTATCGAGCAGATCCAACGTCTCCACCGCGTTCAGAATCGTCTGGATGGCGGCGTCCATATAGGCGACTGCGCCGTCGTATTGGGCGATGACATAATCCTTATCGCGGATGCCCGGCGGCATCCACGTGGCGAAGAAGTCGCGGAACGGCTTGAACGCCATCACCGGGTCCATCGAATGGTTGCGTGGATTGCACTCGTTGCCGTGGTAGAACATCCGCTCGAAGGGTGCGGGTGGCAGGTAGGGCGCGTGCGGGTCCATGTGGCGCAGGAAGAGGAAGAACGGTGCCTTCTCTTTCGCCAGCCGGTTCAGTTCGGGGATGGTGACCGCATTGAGATTGTCGGCTTTGGGACTGCGGCCCTCGTTCCAACTGCCCCAACCGGCATAATCGAGGTACGTGTCGAAACCGCGCGCCGCCGGATTCCCCCGGAAGCCGACGCAGGTGGTGTTATATCCCTGTTCTTTGACGATTTCCGCCAGCGTCGCCACCTCCGGGCGCAGCGGCCCTTTGTGGCGCAGCGCGATCATTTGCGTGTTGAACACATCCATCCCGGTGAGCATCGAGCCGTAGCCGCTGGTCGTGGGAATGTAGGCGCTGTACGTGCGCTCGAAGAGTGTGCCTCCCTGCGCGAAGCGATCGATGTGCGGCGTCGTCAGCTTGGGATAGCCGTAGCAGCTCATATGATCCGCGCGCAGCGAGTCGATGCCGATTAGCAGAATGTTGGGTTTACGTCGTCGTGGCATAGTCTTCTCCTGATTCAGTCGAAAAAACGTATCTATTCAGGCTCGTAAACCTGACGAAGCCACTTATTCCCTATGCCAGGTTTGGCGTAGACTTTGGTAGGCCAGGTGCTTCTGTATGACAAGATATTCGTGTTTCTATGCGCCCATCCCCCCTGCCCCCCTTTTGCCCCCTTCTTCCCCGCTGGCGGGGGAGAAGGGGGTTGGGGGATGAGAGAGTCATCGCCGATGGCCGAAGTGTCAACCCCGTATGCACTATCCCCAAAGTCCCGTTCGCCACCCGGCAAGGGTGGCTGAATAGATACAGTGTTTCTACACTTGCGCAATCGCCGGATCATTCAACAGCACCCGCCGTCCCTCGTGGACGGAGACGTAGCACGCGAGTGTCATCCGCAGCGCCGCGTGGCCTTCTTCTGCTGTGGCGATGGGCGGGCGCTCACCGCGCAGGAACTCTGCCAGTGGTCCCGCCAATCCCGCGATGCGCTCCCCGTGGTTCGCCGGGGTGGGGATGTCACTGCACGTCCAAGCGCCGGCCCCCACCGTGTACCACTTGAGGCCGCAAGCATCCGGCGGACGCGGAACGTTGCAACTGGGCACGTCGCCGTAATTCTGCACGATGCTGCCTTTCTCCGCGATCACCTCGACCGTGTTCTCCATCGCTGGTGTGACGAACGAGCACGTCACCTCGGCCAGCGGCCCGCCGGGATAGCGGAAGATCGCGACGCCGTTATCCATCGGCAGGCGCTCGGGATCGTACAGCGAGACGACCTCTGCCGTCACCGACTCCGGTTCGCCCAGCAGCCACAGGATGAAGTCGATGGCGTGCGCGGCGTCGTCGGCCCAAATGTCGCGGTTGAGCGCCGGGTTGAAGTGCCACATCGACGCGAAGTCGGGCCAGAGGTGGACGCCCAACCCGTGGCGGCGGCGCACCATAAAGATCCGCCCCAACTCGCCGGACTGCATCAGCGTCTTGATCTGGACGTTCTGCGGGTCCACGCGCATCTGCCACGCCAGTGTGAACGGCGCGCTACTGCGATTCACCGCAGCCACGATGCGGTTGGCCTCCGGCAGTGTAAGCGCCATCGGCTTTTGCAGGATGATGGCCTTCCCTGCCGCCGCGGCGCGTTCGACCAAATCGGCGTGCAGCGATGTCTCGGCGGAGACGATCACGGCTTGCACGTCGGGGTTTGCCAGCAACGCCTCGGCGTCGGTGTAGGGATGGAGATTATGATCTGCGACGGCCTTCTCCAGCCGCGCCGCGTCGTGATCCCACCCGGCGACGACACGCACGCCCATCTCCGGGCACGCGCGCCAGCGGGCGCAGTAAGCATTCACGTGCCCGTGGGCGAAGCCCAAAATGCCGATGTCGACAGTATCTTGCATCATTCTGCTCTCCTCATTTCACTTCCCACATCGCTGGGGCTGCTTTGGGTGATGTGTGTGTATTGTAAGAGTCTATTCTTTAACTGTCAACCGTGAAGTATGGGGTGAAGTCCAAAACTCCGAATTTGTGTTATCATGCCACGATTGGAGTGACCGGGTGTGGAATCAGTCTTGTCCATTCCATACCCATCTTTTCTCAAAATGGTTCTTCAGGATTTCGCAGGGTCGAAATAAAAAACAGCCACGGATTGACACGAAAAATCCGTGTCATCCGGGACAAAAACTAAAGCCGTTTTTCCGTCCCCGCGCAAAGTCCCAGAGAACCCCTAAAATGTACGGAGTCTCGAGGTATTATGTTCATCCAGCATCCCTTAGTGCGAGCGTTACGAAAATTGCGCGGCAACGCGCGCGGGTGTGTGTACACCGAACCTTTGTGGGGAATACCCTTCAATCTCTATTCGCCCTACGTTTCGGTCTACATGCTGGCGCTCGGCCTGACCGACGTGCAAATCGGCCTGCTCGCCAGTATCGGCCTGGCTTTGCAGGTCTTCTGGGCCATGATGAGCGGACCGATCACCGACAAGTTGGGGCGCAAGCGCACGACACTCATCTTCGACATCATTTCGTGGAGCATCCCCTGCTTGATCTGGGCCGTGGCGCAGAATTTCACCTACTTTCTCTTCGGCGCCATTGTCAACGCCGTGTGGCGCGTCACCGCCAACTCGTGGCAGTGTTTGCTCGTGGAGGATACGGATGAACACTTGCTCGTGGACATCTACTCATGGATTTACATTGCCGGGTTGCTCGCGGCGTTTGTTTCGCCGTTGACGGGGTTTTTGATCGACAAATACAGCCTTATCCCCACCATTCGTGGCCTGTACCTGCTCTCGTTCGTGATGATGACGGCCAAGTTTATCATCCTGAACTCGCTGGTCACCGAGACTCAACAGGGCCTGGTGCGGATGCAGGAGACCCGCCACCAGCCGTTGTTCGCGGTGGTGGGCGAATCGAAGAGCGTGCTCAAGCAAATCTTTCACACGCCGGTGACACTCTATACGGCGGCTTTGATGATCATTTTGGGGATTACCAACACGGTGCGCGGCACGTTCTGGTCGATTCTGGTCACGGAGAAACTGCTGTTCCCCTCTGCCTCGTTGGCCTGGTATGCTTTTGCCCGCTCGGTGACGATGCTGTTGTTCTTTTTCGCTGTCATGCCGCGCCTGAGTACGATGGACGTGCGCAAACCGATGCTCGTGGGCTTCCTCGGCCTGACGGCAAGCCAGGTCTTGCTGCTCCTGGTCCCGGCGGAGAACGCCTGGCTGCTCCTGTTGGCGACGATGGTGGAGGCATGCAGTGTACCGCTGGCTTCCACTTTGCTGGACAAGCTGGTGGTCCTGGCGGTGGATGCGCAAGAGCGCGCCCGGATTATGGGACTGCTCTCCGTCCTGGTGATCGTCGTCACTTCACCTTTCGGTTGGATCGCCGGGCAACTTTCCGGCGTTAACCGCAGTCTGCCGTTTATTCTCAACGTCGTCCTTTATGGCATGGGCGGCCTGTTGACGTACTTCGGGGGGCGGCTGTTGCAGAGGCATAGAGAGACAGAGGCTGTTGACGCATAAATTTTTTACGGTATCTCTACCACCGCCCGCATCCCCCAGCGTAATGCAGGTGCACTCTCCTCAAGGTGGATAGTGACGGGGTAGGTGACGTCGCCGTGATAGTCGACGCTCTGCTGCTTGATCCGGGTGATGCGCCCCTCAAAGGTGTCGCCGGGCAGCGCGTCCACCGTCACCTCGACAGTCTGACCTTCTGCAAGCCCGCTGACGCTGCGTTCGGTAAGGTCGGTGGTGGTCAGTTGTAGCCGATCCACGTCCGCCAGGATGAACACAGGTTGTCCCGCGCCGACGTTCTCACCTACCTCGGTGAAGACCTGCGTGATGATGCCGTCGAACGGTGCGCGCAACTCGGTGCGGGCAAGGGCAATTTGTGCCGCCGCCAGGGTCGCCTTGGCCTGTTGGACCTCAGCCTCTGCCACGGCGATGCTTTCTGGTGTGGGGGGGGCCTGCAACAGGTCGAGTTCCGCCTGGCTTGCCGCGACGTTCGCCTGCGCGGCCTGGATGCCGGCATGCGCTGCGCGCAGGCGCGCGGCGGCAACCTTGGGTTGCGCTGCGACGCGCGCTTCCGCCGCCTGGACCCGCAGTGTCAGCAGGTTGAGCTGCTTGTGGGCATCTTCCTCATCGCTGTTGCTGAGAGTGATGAGCGCCTGTTTGTAGGCCGCGCTGGCTGCCTCCTCTTGTGCTTGCAGGCCGGCGGCTTCGGCGTCCATCCCGGACTTGAGTTGATCCCGCAGGGCGATGGCGCGTTGGAGATCCCCCTGCGCCGCGGCGAGTTGAGCTTCGGCGGCGGCGACCTCTTCGGCTCGCGGTCCGGCTTCGGCGAGTGCCAGTTGCGCCTGCGCTGTGGCGACCGCAGCTTCGGCTTCCTTGACGGCCAACGTCGCCAGTGTGGAATCCAGCCGCAGCAGTACGTCTCCCTGAGCGATATCGTCACCGGTCGTGACGAGCACCTCTGCCACTTTCCCGTTCACTGTGAAGCGCAGTTGGCTCCACCGCGTTGGTTCGAGGGTCGCTTCTGCAATGATCGGAGTAGTGGTTTGTGGGTTTGGAGGTTGGGTTGTTGCACCGTTATCCGCCGATGCCCCATTCCCTATTTCCAATTTTGCCGTCATCCCCCACCGCATCCAGGCGGGCGCGGGTGCGTCCAACGTGATAACAACGGTGAAGAGGGTGTCACCCAGGTAGTTGACGCCCTGCGGATCGATGCGCACGACGTGCCCTGCCAGCGATGCGTCAGGTTTTGCATCCAACATCACCAGCGCGCTTTGTCCTACCGTCACAGAAATAACGTCCAGTTCGGTTAGATCGGTGGTTTTGATCTGCAATGGGTCCAGTGTCGCCAGTGTCACCAGCGGATCGCCCGCGGCGACGGCATCTCCGGCATCGACCGGCAGATCCGTCACCACGCCATCGAACGGCGCTTCGACGACGGTGAAGTCGAGTGCCGCCTGGGCCTGCGCCAATGCGGTTTCAGCGCGCTGCATGGCTGCCGCGGCGACCGCGACCGTTTCGGCGCGGGCTCCCGCTTTCGCCAGATCGAGCTGCGCCTGCACGGCATCCCGTTGCGCCAGCGCCGACTGCACTGCGGCTTGTGCTGCGTTGCGCTGTGGGGCGACCATCCCCTGTACGGCGCCATAGTGCGCCTGCGCCGCGAGCAGTGCCGCGTAAGCTGCCTCCATCTGGAAGCGGGTCAGCTCTTCATACGTGCCCAGGGTGGGGCAGGCTTTTTGTTCGCTGCCGTCGGGGAGAGTGTAGGTGTAACATTTCATCATGTCGTTGTGGGTGTCGTCGGCCTGCGTGTGTGCCAACTCGGCCTCCATCATGCTGGCCTGCGCGTCGAGGACATCCGCCTCGGCCGGGTGGGCATTCTGTTCGTCGCGCTGGGCGATAGTCTGGGTCAGTGTGGCACTGGCGGCGGCCAGTTGGGCCTCGATGACGGCGATTTGTTCCGGGCGCGCCCCGGCTTGCGCCAGATCGAGCTGCGCCTGCGCCAGGGCCAGCCCCGCTTCAGCCTGCTGGATGGCGAGTTCGGCGTCGGCGGCATCAAAGCGCACGAGCACGTCGCCTGTCGTCACCTGCACGCCCTCGGCGACCGGCGCGGCGACAACCGTCCCGCTGGCGCCGGCGCAGAGTGTGACCGAGCGCACCGGTTCGACGACACCCTCGGCGTACACTTTGTTTTGCTCGTCCTTCACTACCACGGAAATTGTCGTGCTGTCCGCTGCCAGACCCGGGGATAAGGATGGTGCTGTGGCCGTATGAGACGCGCCACTGCATCCAGTGAGCCATACCAGGATCACAATCACCCCAATAACATTGAAACGTCTCTTCATCTTTTCCCCTTTATGCACGAATGACAATCCTGACGGGCACGGTTGAAGACCGGCCCGAGCCGGCCAGATAAAGCGTTAGCTGGGGCCGCTCTCCTGACCAGGCCCCCCCGCAAGGCCGAAAGCTACTCATACGCCAACACTTCCCGAATCGTCAACTGTGAGGCATGGCGCGCGGGAAGCAGACTTGCCGCCATCGACAGGAAGATGACCACGATCAGCCAGATGAGGAATCCCTGCGCAGTGAAGGCGAACGGCGCGGGCGTATTGAAAATGGCGCGGCTGATCACGTTGGAAAGCAGTATACTGATGGGAAACGACAGGGCAGCGCCCATCCCATAGCTCAGCAGTCCGATCACCAACCCTTCGACGATCACCAGCTTGGACACGATCCGGTTGTGTGCACCGATGGCCCGCATCACGCCGATCTCACGGGTGCGCTCCATCACGTTCATACTCATCGTCCCGGTGAGGCCGATGCTGCCGACCAGCGCCGTCATCAGCGCCATGACCAGGAGTACCACGGTCAGGATGCCCAGCACGTCGGTCACGGAGGCGTTGTAGGCTTTGCCCGCTTCGGTTTTGCTGACCTCCAGGCCGAGGTCGCGGAAGTGCGCGTTGAGCAGAGCGCTGACCTGTTCCTGGAATGCCAGGTCGTGCTGTGTCGTCACGATGCGATAGCTTGAGGAATGGTTCGTCTGCTGAAGTTCGTTGGCGACGTAGTCGTAATTCGCGTAGGCCACCAGGTCGTCGAAGCCCGTGTATTGGAAGATGCCCACGACTGTCCAATCGTCCTCGCGCCCGGCCAGCTTCAAACGCAATTTGTCGCCGGGTTTGAGATCGGGCGCCTCGCTCCAGAATGCCTCGTTGACGGCAATGGCGTTCTGGTCGCCGGGAAGCAGCCAGCGTCCTTCCAGGAGCGTTGGGTCGATCAGGTTACTGTCGGCGGGCGGCGCGATGATGCCGATGGAGGAGGGGGGAAGTTCCCCGCCTTTAATCCCCTCCGGCGAAGGGGGGTGTAGCCAATCCGCACCGGTCGTCAGCCAGACCTCGACCCGCTCCACGCCGGGTACAGTCAATGCCTGGTTGGTGATCTTTTCCACCCGGTAGCTATCGACGAAATCCAACTGCACGTCGGCGCCGAAGTAGCGCGTGGCCTGCTCCATTTGGGTATCCAGGGAAGCCTGCGTGTTGAAGACGGCGATGAAAACCGCGCCGCCCAGGGTCAGGGTGAACAGCGTGAGCACCAGACGGCCTTTGCGCCGGAAGGTGTTGCGGATGGAGATCAACAGGGGGCGCGATAGAATTTTCGGGCGCTCCAATTGGCGGTCGAGCCAGCCCTTTTTCTGCTGCGCGCCGCTGATGCCGGTACTGCTGATGGCTTTTTGTACGGTGATGCGCGACCCGGTGAGCACCGGCAGGATGCCCGCAGCCGGGGGCACGATCAGGCCGATGACCATCTGCACGATGATGGCCTGCGGCACCACGCGGAAGTCTTGTATCACAAAGTTGACGATGTTCGCAATGAAGCCCAACAGCGCGTAGGCCGCCACACTGGCCGTGGGCACGGAAAGAACCAGAGCCACGAGGCCGAAGCTCATAATCAACACAAAATACATTGCCGTGATCTGGACGCGCCGTGCGCCCACGAGTTTCATAATCCCGATCTGCCGCAGATGCTGGCTCAACAGCGCGGACATTGTGTTGGCAATCAGCGAGCCGCTCAGGAAGGCGATGAGCACTCCCAGGATGATGAGCACGGCGATGAGCGCCTTGATGATCGAATCCAGGGGATGTTTGCTCTGGATCGCCGTCTCTGTGCGGAAGATGGATACCCCGGCCCGTTCCAGCCGGTCGGTGACGGCGGTGGCGACCTGCTGGATGTGCGCTTTGTCGTTGGGGGACTCGTCCGCGGTCACGTAAAGCCGGTTCATAGAGGTCGGCTGGTGCAGCCATTCCAGGGTGTCGACGGTGATGTAGCCCCGCAGATCGCCCAGGATAATGTCGTAGATCTCGCTCTGGTCCACGCCCGCACCGACGATGGTAAGTTGCCGCCGGGTACCATCGGGCAGTTCAATGTCCAGGGTGTCGCCGATGGCTGCGTTCAGGCTGGCGAGCGTTTTGTGCTCCAGGATGATTTCGTGATCGCCGGGGACTGTTGCTCCAACAGGCGACAGCAACCGGTGAATGGTGCGCTCTTCGTAGTTGCGGAAAGCGTAGAGCGTCAAAGTCTTCCAGCTATCCGGCCCGGTTTGCAGGCGCAGAGATGCCGTGGTGAAGGCTTCTGCGTCGGCCACCTCGTCCATGCGGCGGACGAGGTCCACCCCATCGTCGCTGAGCGGTGTGGTCGTCAGGGCGATGTTGGCCGGGTTGGAGGATGAGTAGCTGAGGTTCAGGTCTTCCTTGAGCATCACATAGGTGCCGGTGATGACGCCGATGGCGAAGACGCCCACGGCAATCGAAGCGACTACCAGCAGTGTGCGGGTCTTGTTGCTCCACAGGTCGGCCAAAACTTTTCGCCAACGGGGTCTGAACATAACGAAGGTGCCTCAGGGGGTGTTCGGGCCGGGGTGTGCGGCCATTCCCCGCGTCATAGCCGGCATCGTCGTCTGCATTTTCTGCCGGAACCCGGCATTTTCCGCCGCGCGTTCGTGCGCAACCCGCAGCATGGCCTCGCGCATCGCGTGGGCGTCATTCAGCAGTTCGACGAAAAAGGCGCGGCTCAAAGCCAACACCTCAACCGGGGCGTACAGCGCCGCTCTCACGTTCGCAATGGAACGGCCCGGCCGCAGCAGACTCACCTCGCCGAAATGCTGTCCCGGCCCCATCTGTGCGATGGTTTGTTCCTGCCCATTGTCTTGCCGGAGAGTGACTTCGATGTTGCCGCGCGCGATCATGTAAAAGTGGTCGTTCTCCATGCCCTCGGTGATGATCGGTTCGCCGGGCGCGAAGCAGCGTACTTCGAGCTGCCTGGTCGCTTTGAGCATTTGCTGGTGGGTCAAGAGCGGCAAGACGTTGGCGACGGTTGCGTTGATAACCTCGCCGTCGGCCAGAAGCAGTGTGCGTGCAGCGCGCCGGGCCAGCGTGCTGTCATGGGTGACCATCAAAATGGTCTTTCCGCACTGCGCCAGATTCTCGAAAATCCCGAAGACCACTTCTGCCGCGCGCGAGTCCAGGTTGCCGGTGGGTTCATCGGCAACGATGACCGGTGGATCGTTCGCCAACGCCCGTGCAATCGCCGCGCTCTGCTGCTGACCGCCGGAGACGGCGGAGGGCATCTTGTGCGCATAGTCCGCCAATCCGACCATATCCAGCAATTCCAGCGCGCGCCGTTCCCGCATTTCGGGGGCGACCCTATGGCAAAAGTCCATCGGCAGCATCACATTTTCCAGCAGTGAGAGCATCGGCAGCAGTTGGTAGAACTGGAAGACGATGCCCAGATTGCGCCCGCGCCACTTCGCCATGGCACTTTCGGAGAGATGATGCACGTAGGTGTCGCCGACTTTGACCTCGCCGGACGTCGGACGGTCGATGCCGGTGATCATATTCACCAGCGTTGACTTCCCGCTGCCCGATTTGCCGACGATGCTGACAAACTCGCCCTGGCGAAAATCCGCATCGACATTTTTAAGGGCGGTGAAGTCGCCCGCCGGCGTTTTGAACGTTTTGACAATCTGACGCATCTGGATAAAGGCGTCGTCAAGATGTTGCAGATCTGGTTGATTATGGTTGTTTATCATTCGTGATTTCTCCCCCAAGCTGCGATTAGGGACTGAGCAATCTTACTCCTTAACTCTCTACTTCCAACTCCCCATCCACGATATGGAGCACGCGGCTAAAACGCTGCGCCAAAGACGCATCGTGTGTGACCATCACGATGGTTTTCCCCTGAGCGACCAGATCCTCGAAGAGCGCGAAGATCGCTTCCGCCGTCGCCGAGTCGAGGTTGCCCGTCGGCTCGTCGGCGACGATGATGGGTGGGTCGTTCGCCAGGGCGCGGGCGATGGCGACGCGCTGCTGTTGCCCGCCGGAGATGCGTGTTGGCGGTTTTGCCATGTGTTCTTCCAATCCCACCTGGGTCAGAAGCTGCCTGGCGCGGGCGACGCTTTCCCGCGGCTTGTACAGGTCGCAGAAATCCATCGGCAGCAGTACATTGTCCAGGAGCGAAAGCTGCGGCAACAGCTCGAACGTCTGGTAAATCACGCCGATGTTGTGCCCGCGCCAGAGCGCCATCTGGTTTTCGTTGAGGGTGTGCAGAGCGGTATCGCCGACCCAGATTTCGCCGGCAGTGAGGCGGTCTACCCCGGTGATGACGTTGACCAGCGTCGATTTGCCGGCCCCGGATTTGCCGACGATGCCCACAAACTCACCGCGCTCGAAATCCGTCGTGATGCCTTTGAGCGCCGGGAATGGTGCACCGCCGGTCTCATAGACCTTGGTGACATTCCGCAGCCGGAACAACGGCTCCGTTTTCTGCGATATTAAGAAGACGCCTGTCTTATTATTCACCATGACCAGCATACCAGATTTATGTTTTCCGGGAAAGTGATTCCAGTCATAACCATTCTCTTACCGCAGTGATTGCAGTCACATGTCAAAGTGACGGAAAAGTGCTATCATAATCGAAGTAGGGTTCTCTGGGACTGGGCGTGATGCTGGAAAAGCGGCTTTAGTTTTTGCCACGGATGACACGGATTGCACTGACGTTTTATACTTTGCGTGTCAATCCGTGAAATCCGTGGCTGGTTTCTTATTTCGACCTCACGAAATCCTGAAGAACCATCCCACAGGTGGCAACCCGAGTTATGATGTCGACAATGGAAGAGCATCCGCTGGAACCTGGCCTCTTGCCCGCTTTCCGGGCTTATGTCTTCGTGCGCCTGGCAGCCATGACGCTGGTCGCCGAGATTTATTTTTTCTGGATCGGTGTACCGTTTGAGCTGGCGCTTTTCCCGACCGCGGCGCTTTTTGTGGGCGAGACGGTCTTCCTGTACCTGCTGCTCTACCGGACGTGGTTCCGCCGTCATCTGGGGCGGTATTATCTGCCCCTGGCCTTGCTCGTTGCTTCCACCGGGCCGATCCTTGAAATTCGTTACATCCTCAGCGTCTATGGTTCCGCCCGCATGCTTGAGTTCTGGCTCATTTTCCCCTTTCTGACGGTACCGCTCATCTTTACGGCCTGGCAGTACCATTTTGGCTACGTCGCGCTGTACTGCGTCGGCACAGCGCTGCTGGAACTCGCTATTGTCAAGTTGTCGTCGCCAACCTATACCGTCCACGTACTCTTTGACGGCGGCGCGATTGTCACCCGCTCGTTGTTCTTTCTCTTTGTAGGCTACATCATCACGCATTTGATGTCCGAGCAGCGGCGGCAGCGACAGGAATTGGCGGAAGCCAACCGCAAACTGGCGCGCTACGCCGTGACGTTGGAGCAGTTGTCCGTCAGCCGGGAGCGCAATCGCCTGGCACGCGAATTGCACGACACGTTGGCCCACACGCTGAGTGGACTGGCGGTGCAGCTTGATGCACTGGAGACGGTCGCGCAACCCCTGTCGCCCAAAGCCGAGCGGATGTTGGAACATGCTTTGGTCACGGTGCGCGAAGGGCTGAATGAGACGCGGCGCACGTTGCAGGATTTGCGTGCCACGCCTTTGGAGGAGATGGGCCTGGCGTTGGCGCTCAAAAATATGGCGCAGAGATTTGCGGACCTTTGGGAACTGTCGCTGACCCTGGACATCCAGGAAGACGTGGGCCCCCTCGCGCCGGAAGTGGAACAGGCGTATTATCGCGTCGCGCAGGAGGCGTTGGACAACATCGCCCGGCACGCCGAAGCGCGTGCCGTGATAGTATCCCTCACCCGCACCGATCGTTGTCTGACGCTGACGGTGAGTGACGATGGGCGAGGCATCGCGCCGGACACGGACTTCGGCGCCGATCATTTTGGCATCCAGGGGATGCGCGAACGCGCCATGCTCATCGGCGGGACGTTGGAGATCACAGCACATCCAGACCAGGGAACCACGCTGCGCCTCAGCACCGAATTGTGATGGTGATGATTTTTGTCGGCAGATTGAGCGGATGAAACAGATTTTTATTTGACTTATATAATCTGCTGATAAAGCGCTCTGATAAAGCGCTCTGATAAAGCGCTGATGAAGAATAGAAAGGGTTATCGATGATCCGGGTGTTGATTTGTGACGACCAATGGATTGTGTGCGAGGGGCTGGAGGCGATTTTGGACGCCGATCCAGAGATCGAGGTCGTGGGAATCGCCCATGACGGCGCCGAGGCGCTGGACAAAATCGCGGCAACGCGCCCGGATGTAGTGCTGATGGACCTGAAAATGCCGATCATGAACGGCGTGCAGGCCACCCGCAAAATCGCCGAGCAGCATCCAGACACCAAAGTCCTGGTCTTGACAACCTACGGCGACGATGAATGGCTGTTCGATGCCGTGCGCAGTGGTGCGGTGGGGTATTTGCTCAAAGGCACGCCGCGTGCGAACCTGGTCGCCGCCGTCAAGGGCACGGCCAGTGGTGAATCGCACATCGATCCCGTCATCGCCGGGAAGCTGCTGGGCCACATCGCGCGCCAGGGTGCACCATCGGTCGACTCCACGCTATTGGCCGTGCTCAGCGACCGCGAGATGGAAATCTTGCGTCTGATCGCACGCGGCCTGAGCAACGCCGAAATCGCCGGGCAACTTTTCCTTTCGCCAGGTACCGTGCGCAACTACGTCAGCGCGATCCTCAACAAGCTGAATGTCACCGATCGCACGCAGGCCGCGGTGTTGGCGCTGCGGCATGGGTTGGAGTGATGTTTTGATGATCCACGAATATGCGAATGGACACCGCAGTCATTCGCTATTCTTTATAGGTAACTATTCAGCCACCCTTGCCAGGTGGCGAACGGGACTTGGGGGAGGGTACATAATAGGTTACCCCTTCGGCAGGTGATGACCCTCTCATCCCCCAACCCCCACCCAAAATCCCCCTGCCCCAGGGCAGGGGGGATGGGCTTATAGAAACACGAATATCTTGTCATCCACAAGCACCTGGCCTACCAAAGTCTACGCCAAACCTGGCATAGGGAATAAGTGGCTTCGTCAGGTTTACTAGCCTGAATAGATACAAACTGTGGTATAATACCCCTTCGCTTCGTCACCCAGACATGACACTGCTTCTCTCTTAATCCGTTCGAATCCGATAAATTTGTTGACACAAAGGAGGTATGATGCCACGCATTGGGATTGACTTTGGGACAACGAACTCATCGGTTGCGTATTATGACGGCCAGCGGCTGCACCCTATCGAACTTGACCCTGCCAACGAGAATCCCCACGTGCTCCCCTCACTCATTTACATGGACCGCGACTATCACACACTGCTCGGAACATCGGCAGCGAACGAGTACCTGGCGCGGGAAACAGGACGGCGCATTGTCTGGGAGCGCAAGGAGATTCGGCCGATCGAGATGATCGTCGGCAGCGGCGGCTCGGCCCCCATCCGCTACTGGCACGAGCTTTACATCGACACCGATGTTGGGGCGCGCGGACGGCTGCTGCAATCGGTCAAAACCGCACTGCGCGATCCACGCTATGAGGGCACGGACATCTTCGAACGCTATTTCACCATTGACGAACTCATTGCCATCATCTTGCGCTCGATGAAGGCCAGCGCTGAAGCGCAACTGGGCGAGACATGCGATAGCGTGGTGCTCGGCCGACCGGTGCGCTTCTCCGACGACCTCAATGTCTCCCAGCGCGCCGAGGAAATCCTGTACAAAGCCGCGCTTTTTGCCGGATTCCGGGATGTGTCCTTTCAGATGGAGCCGATCGGTGCGGCACACCTTTACCACACCACCGCGGCGAAGCGCGAAATGGCGCTGATCTTCGACTTTGGCGGGGGAACGCTCGATTTGACCCTGGCCGAGGTGGGCGGACGGCAGCCGCCGCGCGTGATTGCCACGCGCGGTGTTCTCGTCGGCGGCGACGATTTGGACCGGCGGATGATGATCTCGCTGCTCCCGTACTTCGGGAAGGGCGCGCATGTCGATGGCGGCATGGATTTTCCGCCGGATTACCTCGATCTCTTGCACTCCTGGCAGACCATGCCGGAACTTTCGCGCCCGATGCCGTTGGAGCGCATCAGGAAGTTCCAGAAGACGAGCGACGATCCTCAGGCCATGCGGGCGTTGGAAACACTCGTCACCCAGAACATCGGTTTTGATCTCTTCCGGCACATCGAGCGGACGAAGAAAGCGCTCACCGACGACCTGATGGCACGGCTGGATTACGACTACGAGTCCATCGCCATCCACGAGCGGATGCTGCGCCGCACCTTTGAAGCCTGGATCGAGCAGGAGGTGGCAACGGTGGCCCACGCCCTCCGCCAGGTCGTGGCCGACGCGGGGATGCGTCTGGAGCAGGTGGATGTGGTGCTGCGCACCGGTGGCACGTCGCTGGTGCCGGCGTTCGTGGAATTGCTGGGAAGCCTCTTCGGCCACGATAAAATCCGCGAGATGGACCCGTTGACGTCGGTGGTCGGCGGGATGGCGGTGGTGGCGCATGTGGAACTGGGCAACCGTCCTCAGTACGCCTATCGCTATGAGAATCCCTTCGCCTACATCAAGGCCACGAGCGGACGTGATTACCAGCACACGATTCTGCACTCGTACCAATCGTGCTACACCGACCGCGACTACACGATCACAACGGTGCCGCTGGCGTTGACCGGCCTGCACGCCAGCAAGCCCGCCGATCTTGACTACGACTCCGAGGCTGACAAGCTCCTGCGCTTCAAGTTGACCCGTCCAAGCAAAATTTACGTCATCTACCAGGCCAAGGCGCACCAGTTGCCGAAGTGGCTGCAAGGATTTACCCGCGAGGAGAATTTGCAAGTCGACATCACTACGCCGGGGGGAACGTACCCCTTCTGTGTCTACAGCCGCGATTTCCCGGCAGGCGCGTTTGCCCTGGGTGGCGCCCACGCGAAGGGATACAGTGGCATCGTGTTTTTGAATTACATCGTTGCGGCCAGGCCGGGTTAGAATGAGTGCATTGTCACTTCCCTATGCCGTCACTGCACTGTGAATGGCCGTCCGAAGCATGAACTCAACCAGACAATCAGGGCCGGTAGAAAGAGGAGTCCGATCAGCACCAGCCAGGGCGCCAGGTCGCGGACCACGATCCGTACCGCGCTCCATGTTGCCGACACGGCGTTGCCGGATTGTTTTTCCTGTTCCATCCAAACGCGCCAATTGCGTTCGAGCGTGGTCAGGTCGCTCCCCAGAACCTGTTTGGCCCCGGCAGAGTAGCCTTTCCCGTCGGCGTACGCTTTAATCAGCTCTTGTATCTGCGACCAGCCGTAGGTCTGGCGGAGATACTGCACAAAGCTCTGACTTTGCGCATAGGCCAGCAGGGCGCGGTCATATTCTTCGGGGAAGGGATAGCACAGCGTTTCCAGCGTCATGAGTTTCCCCTCGCTGATGGCTTGTTGCAGCGCCAACGTGTAGGCGGGATCAGGACTGCGTTCAAAGGACGAAGCCACCCCTTCCACAAGCCAGATGGGAAGTCGGCTGTATCCCTGCGGGCCGGCCAGATCGTAGAGCACCTTGTGGGCCAGTTCGTGCGGAATGTCGCGTTTCATTTTGACGGTGGCCTCGGCGGAGGGCGAAATCGCCAGGAGCACGACGCCGATCTCCGGGTAAGCCTGCCCGCCGACCCATTCACGCCCCGTCAGCCGCAGCGCCGATTGCAGATCGGGCAGCGAGGGGTAGATATAAAGGGACACCGCCCCGGTGGAAGGGGCCTGGAGCGTCGTGCGGATTTCAGTGATGGACGCTTGAGCGATGTCCAAAGCATTGAGCATCAAGGACGTGTCGCCAGACACCCAATGCAGGGTGATGGTGTCCTCTTGCAGTGTTTGCCAGAGAAAGCGGTTGTCTTCGTAGAGAAAGCGGGGTTTCTCGGTGGTGTGCGTGTTCCCCTGCGCGTCTTTATATTCCCACCAATAGCTGATGTACGTGAAAGGCGGAAAGGGCTGTTCGCGCAGGTCGCGTTGGTACTCCCCTTGGCCCTGGATAACCGGCGTCGGGTAGGCCTGCGTGTAGGTGCCGATCTTGAGGTACAGGGTGGCGACGTCGGGCGCGTTTTCGGACGGGAGCGTCAGAGTGAAATTGGCGCTCTGCCCGAAAGTATACGTATGGGCGACGGTGACATTGGCCTGGGCGTACAGCGGAGACCAGGCCAAGGCCAGCAGGAACGCCGGTCCCGCCAGCGCGAGCAGCTTGATGGCGGCGCGGTTATGTCGGGCGCGGATCAGACCCACCTGTCCTCCTCGTCGTCCTCAAGATCGTCCTCCTCATCCTCGGCGAGGTACAGCGCGAGTAGCTCGTCTTCGTCTTCGTCGGTGAAATCATCCGCGGCGTCAAAATCCTCTTCGTCGAGGTCGTCTTCGCCAAAACCGATCTTGAGTTTTTCGTCGATGTCGCCGTCTTCTGCCCAATTCACCTCGCTCTCGCCGTCGAATTCAGTCGGCGGGCCGAAGAAGGTTGAGAGATCGCCGTGTAAGAAATCCAGCTCCTCGAGCGCGTCGCGGGCCGCCTGACGCAAAACCGGATTGTCGGAGTCAACGTGCTGTTCCAGCACCCGTTGGGCTTGCTTCCCTCCGATCTGACCGAGCGCCCACAACGCCATCTTCTGGATGCCCACGTTGACGTCGTCCGCCAGTTCAATGAGCGCCGGGATGGCCTCGGGCAGGGCCAGTTCACCACAGGCGCGCGTCGCTTCGTAACGCATGTCCGGCAAGGGGTTCAGCAGTTCGCGGGCGACGATTTTGGCCCAACGTTTGTCGGCGCTGCGCCCCATAGCGAGAACGGCGCTGATACGCATCTGTTCCTCGGCGTGGGCGTAGGCGGCCTCGATCATCTCCGGTACGCCGGCGAGGCTGGTGTAGCCCAGCGCTTCCAGCGCACGGCGACGCACATCCAGGTCCTCGTTGAGGTTGTTGTAGGCCGTGGTTAGAGCCGTGCAGGTACTGTCGAAGGGGCGGGGGCGGATCTTATGCAGTTCACCGAGCAGTACGAAGTGTGCCAGCGCCTGGGCTGCTGCCGCGCGCACCGCAGCAGCAGTATCCCTTTCCAGGATTTCGATGAGCTGCGGCACCAGGCGTATGTCTTCGTCCTCGATCAGTCCCATGATAGCCGCGGTGCGCACTTCCGCATCTTGATCGCGTATCGCCATGCGGTAGACGGACGAAAAATCCAGTGCAAAGTTTTCTGCGGCGAGCGTGTTCCAGGTTTGGACGAGTTCGCGGCGGGTGACGGCGGGCAAAGTGGGCCACACCGTTGCCAGCCGCCGGAGGTCCTCTTCTGGCAATCCCGAAAACTCTTTCAAATCCATTGTCGGCGGAATCTCCTGGAGTTCTTCCAGGCTATGCCACAGGTTATCGCTTATCTTTCTTACATTCATTTTTTACTGTGAAAATCCCATTAAAAAAACAGGTTCTTCATGATTTCGTGAGGTCGAAATAAGAAACCAGCCACGGATTTCACGGATTGACACGCAAAGTATAAAAAATCAGTGCAATCCATGTCATCCGTGGCAAAAACTCAAGCCGTTTTTCCATCACCACACCGAGTCCCATAGAACCAAAAAACAGTCAGATGCACTCATGGCAGCGGAACCGGCGCGACGATGTCCAGGATGGTGATGAAGAGGAAGACGACCATGAGGATCGCCAGAGTGATCATGTGGATGCGCTCCTCCAGGGCCGGCGTGAGAGGCTTGTGGCGCACTTTCTCCACAATGGCGAACAGGATGCGCCCTCCATCCAACGCCGGAATGGGCAACAGGTTGAAGATCCCCAGACTGACGCTGATGAGGATCACGATGTTGAGGAAGGGGTAGGCCGCTCCGGTGGAGACGCTTTCTTCCACCGACTGTTGGGCGATTTGGCTGATTCCGATGACGCCCACGGGGCGCGCTTGTTCGATGGGGATCAGGCCGCGGATAATGTAGACCGGAAGAAGCACCGACACGCCGACGATATTCCCGACATACCGTGTCCCATAGACGAAAGCCTGTCCCAGGGGATAGCGTTGAAGACTGCCCGGGTTTTCCAGCCCGCCGATGACGATGCCCATCGCCCCTTGGCCTTCCGGTGGGTTCACGCGCGGCACGAGAGAGACGGTGAGGGTCTCTCCATTGCGCTCCAGGGTAAGTTCGGTGGGTTGGCCCAAACTCTTTTGTGTGAGGAGTGATACATCGTTGGTTCCTTCCACCTTTTCCCCGTTGATCGCCACAATAATGTCGTTGACTTGCACATTGGCCTCGGCTGCCGGGGATGCTGGCGCCACTTCGTTGATCACCACCCGCGCGGTCGGAATCCCGGTGGCGAACACCAATGTCGCCAGGATCCATGCCGTGAGCATATTCATCAGCGGGCCGCCCAGGTAGATCAGGATGCGTTGCCCGGGTGACTTGGCATACAGACTGTGCTTGGCCGCCTCAGCTTTTTCCGCCAGCTCTTCCGCTGATAACTCCTCGGCATCTTTTTCCTCTTCGGCAAAAGTTTGTTCGCCTTCAAGCCGCACAAATCCACCGAGCGGCAACCAGTTGAGCGTGAAATCTGTCTCGTGCCAGCGAAAGAGTTTGATGATGCGGGGTGGGTAGCCAATGCCGAATTCTCTGGCCCAGGTACCCGTTAATTTCGCCATCACCAAGTGACCGAACTCATGGAGCAGGATCAACGGGATCAACCCCAGCACAAACCCCAAGAGCATGCCCAGTCCATTGCTTATTCCATCTGCCAATATCGCCATTGTTTTCTCCTCGATGTTCACAACCGTCATGGTGATTATACTCGAAGCTCATCTTACTGTCCAGTGCCAGAATGAATGTCAGTTTGTTGCCACTATTCAGCCATCCTTGCCAGGTGACGAATGGGACTTGGGGGATGGTGCATAATGGGTTGACACTTCGGCTATAGGCGCTGGCCTTCTCATCTATCGCATCATCCAAGAGCCTTGTTGCCTACCAAAATCCACGCCAGACCTACTGTAGGGAACAAGTTGCTGTGCCAGGTTTACTCGTCTGAAGAGATGCAGTTTGTTTTCTTCTCTTGCCGCGCTATACTTGCTCCAGGGGAAGGGTTATTCTCGCCCCAACACACGTGGAGAATAAATCCTCGGAGGAGGTCCTTGTGCCTGGACGACGTATGAGTTTGGCGGTGGGAATGGTGATGTGCATGTGCCTCTTGGCGCGTTCCCTCCCGGCTGCTGCGCAGTCTGACGACAGGCTCGTGCTGGCGTTTTATTATGCCTGGTTCGATATGCTGACGTGGGAAAAGACGTTGCCCGATAAACCCCTGCAGCTTTATCATTCGGCTGACGTGTATGCCATCCAACGGCACGTGCGCGAAGCGCAGCAGGCCGGCATCGACGCTCTGGTCCAGGCCTGGTATGGCCCAGAGATGACGGATAATCAGACCGAAGCCAATTTCCGTGTGTTGTTGGATCAGGCGCAGAACGAGGAAATTCGTGCTGCGGTGTCGGTGGATATGGGTGGGCCTTTTCTCCAGAGCCAGGATGAGGTCGTCACGGCGCTGCGTGTGTTGTATGAAGATCACACGCAGCATCCGGCGTATTTACGAGTGGATGGTCATCCTGTGGTTTTCTTCTGGGAACAGGACAAGTTCTCAGTCGCCACGTGGCAGGATATTCGCGCGCAGGTCGATCCGGCGCACCAGATGCTGTGGATCGCGGAGGGGACGCAACTGGAATACCTTGAGGCTTTCGACGGTCTGTATCTCTACAGTGTGGCCTGGTCGGCGACGCCGGCCTCGGTGTTGACGCAATGGGGGGAGGCGGTGCACCAGTGGAGCGCGCAACACAACACGTTCCGCTATTGGGTGGCGACGGTGATGCCCGGCTACAACGACCTGGTGACCGGGCGTCCCGATACCTTTGTCCGCGAGCGCAACGCCGGCGCCTATTATCGTGAATGTTGGGATGGCGCGATCAGCAGTACCGCCGACTGGGTGGCAATCACCAGTTTCAACGAATGGATGGAGGGCACGTCCATTGAACCATCGGTCAACTATGGGGATTCTTACCTTAACCTGACGGCCGAGCTGGTTGCTGAGTATCGCGCCGCGGCCTTCGACGTCACCCCCACACCCACGCTCGAACCCGCCACGGCGACGCCTGATTTGTCGACGCTGGAAGCGCCCGTCATCACGCCGACTCTCACGTCCGTAGCTGACGCCGCCACGCCGACATCGACTCCCTATTTCACGCCCACGGCGACGCTCACGCCGACGGCCACACCCTTTCGCTTGCCCACTCCTACGCCATACCCGGCAACACCCACGGTTCTTCCGCGTGTGATGCCCACCGTCCCCGCCGGCGCGGCGTCGCCAACGCCACCCCCGCCCCCGGCACGCCCTTTGATGCCGGTGGAAGGCGTCCCGCCGAAGTCGTGCGCCTGGGGGCTCGCGTTGTTGCCGGTGCTCGGTTTTGTGGCCGTGCGTTCACGCCGACGCTGATCTCCTCATGCAAAAACCCCACCGTCACCTGGGTTTTTTGCATCCTACCCGAAGATCAGTTCTTCCAACCTTTTGATATCCTCTAACCGTACATCGGGGAAGCGCAAGCCGCCTTTCACCTGGGCGCCGGTCTCTTTGAATTCATAGCCGCTCATACTGAGCATCACGTCTCGACTCCCCAGGATGGTCTGAAAAAGCCCCCAGAAAGGACTTTTGGAGAAGTTGGCATCCAGAACTTGAATTTTGCCGCCCTTCAAGTAGATCACGTCGGCAAAGCCGCGCCGTTCGGGGTGCGGTGTGATGAGGATAAGGCGCTTGTTCGTCACGATGAACTGCCACTGGTTGTACACCAACCATTCTTGGGCCGCTTCAAAGACGAGCAATAGGGCGAGGATGACCAGGATAGCTGCGATCAGTTCCCCTGTTTCTGAATGATTCAGGACCGTCACCCCGAAAACAACGAGCGCCGGCACGAGGACGATCATGCCCAACGCCCCCAACAGCTTGGGGACTTCTGCCCGGTAGTGCGCCATGTGGATGACCTGTTGGATCTCTTCTCCTTCGAGGTAGTGGGGCTGGGGAAGAAAAGTCTCCAGAAAAGGATGAATGATCTTCTCAAAAAGTTTCCAGGTCTTTTGCAAAACAACCGGTATGCGACTTTTCTCCTGCGCCTCCGGGGGCGTCTTCGCAGTGGTCTGGCTCACAGGCTAACGGCTTGATTAGGGAATAATAAGTTGCTGTCCTACACGGATCAGGTCACCGGTCAGGTTGTTGCGTTGCCTGAGCTGGTCCACCGTCACGCCATATTTCCGGCTGAGGCTGTACAATGTTTCTCCCGACTGCACCGTGTGCGTGCGTTCGCCGCTGCTGAGGGGCACCGTCTGCATCGAGCCACTGGCCGGCGTCGTGACCGGGCTGACGGTTGCACCCGGCGTGGTCACAATGACCACGGGGGTTGTCACCGCAACGGGTGTGGGTGTTGTCACCACCAGGCCCGGGCTGGTCACGATCTGTTTGAAGAGATCGGCGCTGACGACTTGTAGCTCCTGGGCAGTGGGCGACTGTTGGGTATCTCTGACCAGCCGAACGGCCCACCAGGGGAGAAAACGGGATGTGATCCACAGGACAATGAGCAGAGTGAGGATCACGCCGGCAAAGTACGTGAGCAACTTTCCCAGATTATTGGCCATGAGGTCACGTTTGAAGATCAGCCAGAATGCCCACACAATGGCCATGGCGATGAGGACAAGTACGACGATTGCTCCTGCATTCATAATTGACTCCTTTTTTTCGCGAGTTTCACAAATCTAGTCGGTGGGTGGACACATGTTCGCCGGTATAAAACTCAGTGCATCCACGAACCCTGCTGCAATTTTATCATAGATTGCATAATGCACGCCGGGCGTGTGACTTCCCGCACCACTGACCGCGCCGATGGGATCGCCGGCCTCCACAGTGCCTTCAGGCGCCGTATAGGAGCGCAACCCAATAAGCCAGAGAGTCCATTCGTCGTTCTCGATCTGGATGGTCAGGTTACCTCTCCCGTCTGTGTAGCGGATCAGTTGACCCGCCATAGGTGCCAGAACAAGCGACGCTTCGGCCGGTATCAAGTCGATCCCTGGAAACAACCCGCACATCAATTCACCCCTCGCTGCCGGTGCCAGCAACAAGGGACTGACGCCTGGACGCAATGTAGCGTCGCCTGCGCTATGAGGTTCGATGAAACAGTCCCGGATGGCCGGCGCGCGGCAGAAGGATGGCTGTGCCGCGCTGTCGGGACTCAACACCCCGTCGCTGGCGCTTTTTTTGTCGGGACCTTTGGTCACTGTCCATAGCTTGTCGAGCAGTTCCTGTAGCAACATCGCCGGTGCCTGAAACGCCGGAACGGCTGCCGGCTGGCTGCGCTGCGCCAACTGTGCCTGGATGGCAATATGCACCGGCCATGCACCCAAAGCCGTCATACGGTGCTGCCGTCCCTGGATATCCGTCAGCACCATATTCTGGTGCTTTGTATCGTAACCGTTCATCACGTAAGCCGAGTGTTCGGGATTCATCTGGCTGTGCGGCCCGGCGTTGTAACGCAGGTAACACTGCTTAATGAGTTGGGGATCCGTCGTCGTGTATTGGATCTCGGGACAATACGTTTTGAAGGTATGGGTCCCCATCTGCAACTGACGGGCGATCTCCCAGGCGTTCTGTGGACCTGCCGGGAAACAAGGGAGGGCTCCTGTTGAGACCGCGGTATAGAGTCCCATGATGCCTTCACAGTTATTGGGATTTTCCTCTTGCAGATTGTTCTCCTTGTACCACAAAACCAGCGGTACAACCGGCGGGACATCTTCTTGATAAGCGATCAGTTGCGCCACGCTGGCCCAGCGTTCGATTTGGGCTTGTTGCGTTACCGTCAATTCGTAACGTGCATTCCAGATAGACTGGCTTCCTAAACTGATGGCGATGGGCAAACTGATGAACAATAACGTATCGGCCATGCCCGTGAGCAGTGCTCGCGCCATAACTCGCACCTGAACTTTGAGGAATGGTGCGGCGTAAACTCGGATCCACTCGACGAACCAACCGGGCAGAAAGCTTGTCATCCACTCCATTATCTATGATTATATATAATATAATCATTTTTACAAATTTTGGCAATAGAAGGCCGGGTGGAACAAAATAACAATCTTGACTTTTTCTGAGAAGGGCGTTTTGTTTGCTTACTGCTGTGCTCTGTGGTATAGTATCGTGCAGGGAGCAGTCATTCTTTGAGCAGGAGGGTCTATGTATAAGAGTCATACGTGTGGCGAATTGCGCACCGAGCATATCGGCCGGGAAGTGACGTTGGCCGGCTGGGTGCACCTGCGTCGGGACTTTGGCGGCGTGATTTTCATCGTCCTGCGTGACCGGGACGGCTTGACTCAGGTGGTTGTCGATGCCGAGACGGCGCCTGAAGCACACGCTGTCGCCGCCGAGATCCGCAACGAGTACGTGATCCAGGTGCATGGGGTGGTGCGCCAACGGCCCGCCGACCAGGTCAATACTGAGTGGGCGACCGGCGCTATCGAGATTGGAGCGTGTGACATTCAGATCCTCAACACGGCACAAACACCGCCGTTCTACATCTACGATGAATCCCCCGTGGACGAGGCGTTGCGCCTGCGTTACCGTTACCTGGATCTGCGTCGCCAGCGGATGCAGCGCAACCTGATCCTGCGGCACAAGACGGTGCAATTCATCCGCGAGTATCTCAACCAACACGGTTTCCTGGATATCGAGACCCCCCAGTTGTTCAAATCGACGCCGGAGGGCGCGCGGGACTATCTGGTTCCCAGCCGCATTCACCCCGGCAAGTTCTACGCGCTGCCCCAATCCCCCCAGCAGCTCAAGCAACTGCTGATGGTCGCGGGTTTTGAACGCTATTATCAGATCGTACATTGCTTCCGCGACGAAGACCTGCGCGGCGACCGTCAACCGGAATTTACCCAGCTCGATCTGGAAATGTCGTTTGTGCATCGTGATGATGTGCTCGACCTGATCGAAGGACTGTTTACGGCACTGGTGCCGGCGGTCACGCCGGAGAAGCGTCTCCTTTCTCCTTTCCCCCGCCTGACATACGCGGAGGCGCTGGAGCGTTATGGCAGTGATAAACCGGATTTGCGTTTCGCTATGGAACTGGTCACTCTGACCGATGCCCTGGCGGAAAGCGGATTCGGCGTTTTCAGCGGCGCCGTCCGGGCCGGCGGACAGGTCAAAGCGCTGGTCGCGCCGGGGTGCGCCGATTATACCCGCAGCCAGCTCGACGCACTGACCGAGATCGTCAAAGGCCAGGGCGCGCAGGGTTTGGTGACGCTGGCCTTCCACAGTGATGGCGTGAAAGGATCGGCGGTCAAATTTCTGACGGCAGATGAGGTGGAAATGATCGCTACCCGCACGGCGGCGCAGGCCGGGGATCTGGTCTGCATCGTTGCCGCCGCCCCGGCTGTCGTGGCAGCTTCCTTATCGGCGTTGCGTCTCACCTTCCGCGATCGGCTGGCGCTGGCCGATCCGCACCTGCTGGCCTTCGGCTTTGTCCTCGACTTCCCCATGTTCGAGTGGAATGCCGAGGAACAGCGCTGGGACGCCGCGCATCATCCCTTTACCATGCCGCGCCCGTACACCTACGCCGCGATGATCGCCGACCCCTCGGCCGTGCTCTCCGACGCTTACGACCTTGTTTGCAATGGCTATGAACTGGCGTCGGGGAGTATCCGCGTCCATGATCCACAGATACAGATGGACATCTTCCGCGTGTTGGGCTACCCGGAGGACGAAGCGCGCGCCAAGTTTGGGCACATGATGGAAGCCTTCTCCTACGGCGCGCCTCCGCACGGCGGCATAGCGCCCGGCATCGACCGTCTGGTGATGCTGCTGGCCGGCGAAGCCAACATTCGTGAGGTTATCGCTTTCCCTAAAACGTCGCAAGCTGCTGATTTGATGGCCGATGCGCCGGCGCCGGTCTCGGCGCGCCAGTTGAAGGAACTGCACCTGCAGCTTGATCTTTAATCCGTAGCCGCGAGCGCCCAGGCGCCAGGCGGTCTGACTCTTTTCCGGGAATGGTGTGAACCATGACGTTGCTGTTCCAAAGTCCCTGTTTTGGATTCTGGTGGGAACCCCAAGAGGGCGTATTTCGCTTACAGAGTCCTGGGCGAGCGTTGCGTTGTATTGCCGGGATAGAGGTTTGGCAACACGGGCGCGTCCGCACGCTGACGACCGACAAACTTGTTTCTGGCCGCGTCGTGACCAGTCGCCTTGAGGATGCACACGGGCAGGCCGAGGACGCTGCTATCTACTATCAAGAAGCCCAGGGTTTAGCGCTGAGTTTGTTCGCGCGGGTTTACCCATCGCGCCCTTTTATTCTCCTCAAAGTCGCGGTGACCAACGTAGGGCCGGAATCGGTGAACATCCGCCGGTTTTTTGTCAGCACGACGCCGGATGGGTTTGAGGCGACGGCGCCGCCGGGCGGATTTTACATCAACGGCTGGCAATCCTGGTCAACGTCTGGATTCGTTCCGTTCAACAAGCATGGTTTTGTCCCGACGCCGCCGGTGCGTTGGCTCCAGGGGCCGATGATCCACAACGCGCTGACCCCGTGGAGCGGACGAGGCGGACGTATGTGGAGCGAGACGGTAGGCGCTGTGGTCACTCCCCGTGAAGCGTTGGTGGCCGGCGGAGCGTCTCTGGCGGATCAATTTGTCCAGGTGGGAGTGAGTGTTCGACCGGGGCATAGCGCCCTGACCCTTCAGTCTCAGGCCGATGACATCCCGCTCGATAGCGGTGAGGGGATGGCTTCCGAGTGGTTTTACCTGGAATGGGTGCCTCTGCCCAGCTCGGATCCGTTGGCGCAATATGCCTATGCGGTGATTCGCCAGATGCAGCTTCCCGCACCGCGTCCTGCGCCCACAGGATGGTGTTCGTGGTATATGTACGGGAATCAGGTCCGTGAAGAGGATATCATCCATAACCTGGCGGCGGCGGCTTTGTTGGCCGATGAAGTTCCCCTGCAGGTGATCCAGTTGGATGAGGGGTATCAGGCGCTGTGGGGAGATTGGACGACGCGCCATGAGCGTTTCCCCCACGATTTTCACTGGCTGGCCGGACGCATCCGCGGTTCTGGGTTTACGCCGGGCTTGTGGTTAGGCCCACTGACTGCCCATCCCCAGTCTCGTCTGGTCAGTGAGCACCCCGATTGGTTACTGCGCACCCGGCGTGGTCGTCCGGTAGCGGCAGGACTCATCTCAGGGTTCTTGGGCCGAGCGCTTGACCCCACCCATCCCGGGGTGCAAAGCCATATCCGACATCTGGTGGAGAGTGCGGTGCATGAGTGGGGATTTTCGTATCTTAAATTGGATTTTATGTACGCGGGAGCGCTGGTTGGGCAGCGCTATAACCCGCGGGTGACGCGGGCGCAGGCCTTGCGCCAGATTTTCCAGATCATCCGGGATGCCGCCGGCAGCGAAGCCTACATCGTCGGCTGTGGAGCCCCGTTGCAGCCGGCCATCGGTCTCGTGGATGCTATGCGCATCGGGCCGGATACGGCGCCGGCCTGGGAGCCGACTTTCGGCAGCGTTGGCCGCTGGATGAAGCACAATGCTTCACTCCCCAGCCTGCGCAACAGTCTGCGCAATGTCGCCACACGCACCTGGATACATAACCGCTGGTGGACCAACGATCCCGACACACTGCTGGCACGTAGTACGCAAACCCAACTAACCCCTGACGAGGTCCTGGCTCAAACGACGCTTTTGGGGCTTTCCGGGGGGCTGCTCTTGCTCTCTGATGATCTGGAAGCCCTATCCCCTGAACGTCGCGCAATGGTGGCTGCCCTGTTTCCTCCCTTGTTGGATGGGATGGATGTGCTCGACCTTTTCCAGAAGGAGATGCCGGAGGAGGTTGTCGTTCCGATTGCCCGCCCCTGGGGTCACTGGCGACTGGTCGGCCTCTTCAATTGGAGCGCGACGCCGCTTGAACGCACTTTACCGGCCGATTTGTCGCTGGACAAGCGTAAACCTTACCACCTCTTTGATTTTTGGGAGCGCCGTTATCTGCGTATGGAGCCGGGTGCATTGCCGCCGGTCTTTCATCTGTCGCCCCACGGCGCCGTTCTGCTCGGCATCCGTCCGGTTGTGTCTGACGCGCACCTGGTCACAACGACTTTCCACATCTCCCAGGGGGCCGAGATCACCGCGTGGCAGTTAGAAGCGAACACCCTCACATTGACATTGGAAGTGCAGCGCCTGGCGCGAGGTGAAATTTGGCTGGCATTGCCTTCCCGCCCCCGCGCTGTGTTTTTGAACGACAAACCACTGCCTGATGATGCCCGACGCCTCGTCGCCACCGGCGTGTGGACCGTGACGTGCTCCATCAACCGCCGCGGCACGCTGCGGATCCTCTGGGGCAACGGTTAACGGCCGGCCTCATCCCCCTGCGAAAGTGACGCCCGCAACCGTCCGGCGATCTGTTGGAGTTCTGGCGTCACCAGCAGTGCCGCCGAGCGCGGACGTGGCAGGGTGACGTTCACGTTGTCCACTACCCGTCCCGGTCGCGCGCTGAGGACGATGACCCGGTCGGAAAGCAGGGCTGCTTCCTCGACGCTGTGCGTCACCATCAGCACCGTGCGCTTGTCCCTTTCCCAGAGGCGCAACAGCTCCACGGCCATACGCTCGCGGGTCAGCGCGTCGAGGGCGCCGAAAGGCTCGTCGAGGAGTAACACCTCCGGGTTTTGCGCCAGTGCACGCGCCATGGCCGTCCGTTGCGCCATCCCTCCTGAGAGGTGAATCGGGTATTCCGCTTCGAAGCCCGAAAGCCCCACCTGCGCCAGGAGAGCGTCGGTGCGTGCTCGAATGTCGCGGGCAGGCAACCCCTCCATTTCCAGCGGCAGCGCGATGTTATCCGCCACCGTGCGCCACGGCAACAGCGCGGGTTGTTGGAAAACCAGTCCCACACGCTTATGAGGGGTGGAGTGCGGCTTCCCTTCCAGCAGAACTTCTCCTCGCGTGGGCTGGAGCAGGCCGGCGGCGATGCGCAGCAGCGTCGATTTGCCGCAGCCCGAAGGCCCGATCAGACAGACGAATTCCCCTCTGGCTACGTCGAACGACACATCATCCAGCGCGCTCAAGTCGCCCTGATAACCGCGAAAACTGGCGGAAAGATGACGAATTTGGAGGAAAGCTTCGGCCATCCTGCTCCTTGTGCTGCGTTTTTACTGCACGAACGCATTGGTGAACAGCGTCTCCACCGGCATCGTCTGTTCGATCAAGCCGATTTCTGCCATCACCGTTTGCGCTTCTTCCCATGCGGCGGCCTCGAATCGTCCGAGGTGGGAGGCGCGCCAGAATTCGATGCTGGTGTCCAACACGCCCCGCTGCGCGCTCGCATTCTCCTCAAGCCCCTCGATGTAGGGCGCGCTGATCTCGAATGCCGCATCGGGATCGGCGATGACATCTTTCAACCCATGCAGAAAGGCCGTTACAAAGGCTTGCACCGCCTCTGGCTGCTCTTGGACCATCGTGTCGTTGCTCACGATAACGGCCGAAACAAGATTGGCGTAGTCGGCGACATACAGCGCATTGAACGGCGTGCCTTCTTGTGCCAGCACGACCGGCTCGTTGTTGGCATAGACTACGACGGCGTCCACGCTCCCTGTCGTGAGCGCCGCCAGTTGGGTGTAGCCGATGGTTTGCAGGTCGATGTCGGCTTCGGCCAATCCACCGGCCTTCAGGAGGGCGCGCAATCCGATGTACGATGCGCCGAATGTTTCAGGAATGCCGATCCGCAAACCGCGCATCTCTGCCGGTGAATCTAAAGGGGTGTCCTGCAACGCTATGACCGCGACCGGAAATTTCTGATACCACGCGGCCACAGCCACGACCGGCAGCCCTTGACTGCGGGCCTGAATCACCTGATCGCCGCTGGCGACGGCAAAGGGGATTTCTCCGGCAGCAACCAGTTGTATACCGTCGGTTTCCCAACGATAATCAAACGTCACCGCGAAGCCGGCTTGTTCGAAGTAGCCGCGCTCCTTGCCCACGTAGAACGGGCTGAACTGCATATTGGCGACATAACCCATCGGCAAATTGAGGGTGGTCAACGCCGACTTGGCGGGTTTGTCCGCACATCCGACCAGGACAAAAAGTAGGATTATGAGAGAGAACCAACGTACACGCATCATGACCTCCGAAATTAAGAATTTTTTGTATCTATTCAGGCTAGTCCATCGAGGCAGAAATTCCACACCCGTTAGCCAGGATCGGAGCGGATCGCCGCTTGGAGCGGATCGCCAGATCCGCGGTTCTGGCGTGATCTGACGATCCCTGGCAAGCCTAAACAAAGTCCCCTTCGCCACCTGACAAGGGTGACTGAATGATTACGGATTTTTTGAGATATTCAAGCCGGTTCCTCAGCGTCGAACGCCGTGGTATCCTGTATACTCCAACGCAGGGCGCGGCGTTCGATGAGACTGAGGAGGCCATATATCCCTAAGGCGATTCCCATCAGGGTGATGATCGCTGCGAACATCATCGGCATGTCGTAGAGATTCTGGCCTTGTTTGACCAGGTAGCCCAGTCCACACGTCGAAGCGACGAATTCACCGACGACCGCCCCCATTCCGGCGAGCGTTCCACTGACTTTCAGACCCGCTAAGAAGGCGGGGAGCACGGCGGGAATCTCCAGTTTGACAATCACCTGGTAACGTGATGCTTCCAGCATGCGAAACAAATCTTGCAGGCGTGGATCGATGCTTCTCAGGCCCGTGACGACGTTGACGAGGAGGGGGAAGAAGACGATAAGCGCACAGACCACCACTTTCGAGGCCAGCCCCGGTCCAAACCACACCGTCAGCAGAGGGGCGAGGGCCACGATGGGTACCGCCTGTGAAGTGACGATTGCCGGTTCCAGCAGGTAAGCGATGAGTTTACTATGCACGACGCCGTAGCCTGACAACACCGCGAGTGTTGTCCCCACGAGCAACCCCAGACCCATTTCCACCAGCGTGACCTTCACATGAGCGAGCAGTACACCGCTGCTGATGAGCTTTCCCCAGCGAACGACGACGGCGCCGGGCGTGGGCAGTAAAAACCGCCGGGGTGTATCGGCGATCCACAACACCGCTGTCTGCCAGACGAGGAGACCTAACCCTAGCGAGAATAGATAGAAGGGCAGATGGCGGAACGGCGTCTGCCTATAACGTTCATTGGATTTGAGTGTTGTGCGTGCGGCCAAGTTCTTCTCCCTTGAAAATAGCCCCAGAGCACATAGAGTTCACAGAGAAAAACACAGATTCTTTGTGTCCTGCGTGTTCTTCGGGGTAAAAAGTTTTCATTCCACCGCTGGTGAACGCCAGTTCATGTGAAATTCCTCTCGCACACAAAAACGCCCCGAAATTCAACTTCGGGGCGTCATCGAACAATCCATCGCACGTGTTTTTTCCTTCTCTCGTCCGGACTTTACCGTCGGCCCCGGATTTTCACCGGATCAACAGTTTGGGTTCAGCAAACTGCTCGCGGGCTTGGAAACCGTCGCTTCTCGACGACTTTCTTGACCGCCGGTAGGGAATTGGACGCCTTATTTGATATGGCTACGCGCATCCTCACCCTGCCCCGAAGGAACGTATTCGCTCTGTTAATCGACCCTCAGTATACCACAGTTTGTTTTTATAGGGCTTACGCCAATTTCGCCATAGCACAAATTTCTCCCCCCTTCCCGTCAACGGGAAGGGGGGCTGGGGGAGATAGGCTGAATAGTTACTTTATTTGAATCTTCGTTTCCCGCGCCATCCGACGACGGCAGCACTGGCTGCGAGGGCGGCGGCGCTGCCGCAGATGCCGGAATGGCCACGCGCTGCGGGTTGTGGTCCATCGGTGTCGGGCAGCGGGGTGGGTGTGGGTGATGCTTCTTCTGTCGACGACGCCTCCGGACGAGCGATCTCTTCTGCTTCTGCACCGAGTCTGAAGTGGTAGGCTGTGCCATCATCCGCAACGCAAAAAACTTCTTCGCCGACTGCGAAGTAAGCTGCCAACTCCGGTTGCGTCTCAGTAAGCTCCCAGTACATTGCGGACATAAAAGGCACTTCTTGAGGCGTCATTTGATCGGGGATGTAAGCCGTATCGATGCAGACGCCGTTCTGACAAAGGAAAGTCTTGTCCCCTACGTAACGGATGCTGCTCAATTCTTTCACTGCATCGTTTCCTGTTGGTGAAGATAGCATCTCACCGGCGGCCGGTGGGGCCTCAGCGTTGCCCAGTCCTTTGCGCATTTCGGCATCTTCGACGGCGCTTGCACCCGAAACCGCCGTCGGTGCTGCCTGTAGAGACTCCGTGAACTCCTCTGCGGCGTGCTCGCGCCCTTCTGTACTTAGGGCGTCTGTGGGTTCTTCCACCAAGAAGGAAGTGTAAGGAGTGATGATGCCATACCGCCGGCTCAGATCGACAACGGCGTCGATCCACTCGGCATTTTCCCCATGAAGGCGGATTTGCGTGAGTAAGTAGCCGATCTTCCGCGCGGCCCACAACCTGGGAATGAAATCTTTACTTTTATCGGCTTGAAAGTTGCCTTCATACTCGTAGGTTGCGCGCTGTCCTTCGACTTCACCTGTGAGTGTGATCGATTGTGGTCCTGATCCGGTGTAACGCCCGGTCACAATGAGTTGCGTGCCGGCATAAAGGTCCGGGAGCGGTGTGGGATAGACATCGTAGGTCCGGATAGCACCGCACTCCAGCGTCACGTTGGTCAGCACGGGACTTTGGATGCGCGCATAGAAAGCTGACACATTTTCAGCGATGCGCTCTTCCGGTTTGACGTAAGCCGGGATGCCTTTGTGATCCTGGGCCAATTGATCCAGGAACAGCGTGTTGACATCATAGCCCACGCCGAAGGGGAAGATGCGCACTGAAGGCGGAGCTTCTTGCGCCAACGTGCTCAGAAGTGTTTGAGCTTCGACGATGCCCTCGGTGGCCAACCCGTCGGTCAGAAAGATAATCACGGTCGGTCGGGTTGCATTGGCCTGCGCCAGAGCCGCGGAGAGCGCCAGATAGATGTTCGTGCCTCCTAGCGCTTCGAGGCGATAGACCCAGTCGCTAGCCGCGTCTGCCTCCTGGCCGGCTTGCAGGGTGGTGGCATACATGCGCACACCGCTGCTGAAAGCAATCACATTGAAACGATCCTCAGGATTCAGATGTTCGAGGACGTACACGAGCGCATCTTGGGCCTGCTTGAGCTTATCGCCTTCCATAGATCCTGACGTGTCTAGCACCAGGAAAATGTCCTTGGGTAGAATACGTTGCCCCTCGGTAGCCAGGGCCGGCATCAGCGTAAGAAGGAAGAATCCATCCTCGTCGCCCGTCTGATACGTGAGCAGGTTGACGCCAATGTCCTCGCTGCCGGTGCCGACATATAGCTCGAAGTCGCGTTCAGGGAGGACGTGGTTGGCCTCATAACTGATCGTCGCGCGATGGGCCCCTTCTCGGGTGATGACCACCTCGTCCTGGTGGCTTGGGGAGTAAATGGCGCGCAGGGGTGTTTTCGATGTCAGGCTCACGGAAATGCTGACCTGTTCCAACGGAAGCGCGGAAAATCGTTCGGTATTTAATGGATAGCGGTAAGCCATCATATCGTCGGCTATGGGGAGGACTTGCGTGTACTCTAACTGGATGCGTCGTTCCTCCCCCGCCGGAATGGGAAAGATACGCGCGCGGACCGCGTCACGTCCGACATATTCCAGTAAAGCGGGATCACGCTGCCGTTGCACATAGCTCTCGTAAATATCACGTGCCTTGTCCGCCGGCAAAATCTCCCCCTCGATCGGTTTTCCATCCACCCACATAACAAAACTCTGCACCACTGCCCCCGGCGGCAAAGGGAAGACGTAGGTCCCCTCGGCAGGCACCTTGCCGTCATTGCGGAATGCCTGATCCACCTTTGTTACGGCTACCTGATCCTCAATGGCGACTGTCACACGATGATAGCGGATCGTCAACCACGGCTGCCAGTCGGGTGGTGGGTCAACAGGTGGATCGATGATGATGATCCCATCGGCCAGCACGGGCCTTGCCGTTATAACAATGACGAACAGCGCCAGTAGAACCGCAATTTGTTTTTTCATGGTCTTCTCCTTCCCTGCATAAATCGTACCGATTTCAGCATTAAGACGTTGTTTTGGGAGATGAAAGTTCCCTCTTGACAAGAAACCAGGTTGTGGTAAAATTTTGTCCTGTGTTTGGGATAGTCCAAGTGGCTCCAAAAATGAAGCGGCTGGGGCTTGACAAAAGCACGAAACTGTAGTATAGTATAAATTACAAAGAGATAAGATACCAAACGAGCAAGACTGATCTGGATAGATTAAGTTGCTGGGGCCGATGCTAGGGGGTAGGGCATCGGCTTTCGTATCGGGGGACCTTAACAATTGCAGAGTGACAGGAAAGACGGAAGCGGAGGCGGTCAATTCAGAAGAGGAAGAGCCGTAGCGCAGG
>Ga0208940_1000139_pt1 | contig 94790 bp, 80 predicted proteins | sample AD_JPNNA6_MetaG_FD_184445 | JGI IMG/M metagenome (GOLD analysis project Ga0208940, IMG submission 184445) | Active sludge microbial communities of municipal wastewater-treating anaerobic digesters from Japan - AD_JPNNA6_MetaG (SPAdes) (version 2) | ecosystem: Engineered > Bioreactor > Anaerobic... | reverse complement strand
TCCGATGTTACGAGCTTGACTCCCGCCAATCCTCTGTCAATCAATTCCTGGAATAATCCGGACCAGAAAAGCTCATCCTCGACATCGGCTATCCTTGCTCCCAGAACCTCACGATAACCGTCGTCTATGATCCCGGTTACAACCAGAAACGCCTTAGTAACGTATCTTGATTCCTCTCTGACCTTGAAATAGCTGGCATCGACAAAGAGATAGGGAAAAACGTGCTCTATCAGCCTCTTGAGAAACTCTTCAACTTTTTCATCGAGTTCCTTGCCTATCCGAGAAACGCTAGAAGCCGATAGATCCACAATGCCCAGTTGGGAGACGATATCCTTTATCCGCCTGGTTGAGACGCCTTGAAGATACGATTCGATTACTGCATTGACCAGAGCTTTCTCCACACGCGAATATCTGTCAAAGACCTTGGTCTCGAATGAAATACCCCGAAACTGTGGTTTCTTGAGTGTAACCTCGCCACAACGCGTCTTTAACGACCTCTCCTTGTACCCGTTCCTATGAGCCTTCCGGGATTCGGCTCGTTGATACGGCTCTGCTCCTGCCTGTTGCATCGCTTCCAGCTGCATAACCAGGTTCGAGAACTAAGTCAGAAGCTTCTTCAACCCGTCATTCTGATCGATAAGGTAATCTTCCATGAGATAGGTAGGTATCATGGCCTTGTTCCCTCTGGTTTGCTCAAGACATGATGGGATCCAGGGCCTATAATCTTTCATATTATCAAATTACAGAAAATCTGTTACGCTGCCTTTGGCAGCTGCCTTCAAAAAGAACAATGCTATAGACAAATTCTAGAGAAAGTATCAAAAATTGCAAAAATAATAGCAGCTTTAACTGGATATAAGTCAAGAATAAATTACTGAAAGTCTCCTACACTACCCAGTTGGTACGCTGGGCGTTCATTATCAAAGAGTGCTAATAATAGGCCCCTCGCTGAATTCTGCGGGTGTTTGAGAGCGGAATTATCCAGATGCAATTCCCGTCATCCTGACCAACTTGACTGTAATCCCGCATGTATTAGATAATCCGATTCCCGATATTTGAACTCGCATCATTGTATCTTGATGTCAGTTACACAGAACAGCGAAGAGCCAAGATCTCTTTGCGTGCGCTAATTAGATGTTACGTTGAAAGAGATTAGGTTAAATGCTGATTTCCGGACATATCGTTTCTTCTGCAGAACACCTTGTGATATTCCTCCCACTTGTATTGCTCGCTGTATTAACCACAACATAGACCCCCACAGCAGCAGTTACATGGACAACACTCATATAAGCAACTTGTCCTGGTTCTCTCGTCGCTTCGGAGAAGGTCTTGCCTTCAAATCTTTTATATATATCTTCATCGGGCTTTATGCCAATAGTCGATAGAGTTTCAAGCGGATGCTTCTTAAACTGGTGTCTAAATTGGGCGTCATCTAGTATTCTTTTCGTAATTTTCCTATACGTGTCTTTATCCATTCTTCTTTCTGTCATCAATTTTCTAATGCTTCCTTCCATATTTTCACCCCGTAATATATTATTAAAAACATATTACAACAATCTATGATCCATTAAACATTATCGAGGATTTCGATTAACCGCCAATTTTGGGCAATGCTTTATAAATACTATTTAAATCAAGGTCCAAATTGAGGGGTTGCTCGAAATCCTCTATCATTTGTATGGCTTATCAGTTCTGGGTGAGATACCTGGCGCAAACTAGGCAGTCCTGTATCTTCTTCAGATAAAAAATCTCGAGGAAAATATGTAATTATTGGTTGAGGAACACCATATCGGATAACTTCTTGATGCGGATAGTAATAGTCAGCGACCAGCTTTAATTGAGCCATCATATCCACGAGTTCCCAGATCTCTTGTGGAGTTAGATTTACACCAGTCCTAAATAAATACAAATCGCGAAAGAAACCATAATTATCGTACATAGTTTCATTAACTATCTGTTTCTTGTAAGCATCATCCCAAAGGCGCGAACCCGGCAATTGACAATACCATTGCAGCAATATGCGGGCATTATACGTATTATTCAAAGTTAATGCAAATCGAATAGTTCTTTCAACATCGATTCGAGATTCCCAAGGCAAGCCGATAATGAAAGAAAAATCCATGCGTCCGCAAATTTCATATTCGTTAAGTTTTCGAGCTGCATCCTCTATTATTTGACAGGTTGTACCTTTTCCGATAAGCTTGAGGCCTTCATCATATCCGCATTCTGCTCCTATCAGGCCAAACTCGGTAAATTCAGCAATATTATCTATGAATCCATCTGAAAGTACATCTGTAGCTCTGCAATCATAGATTAGTCGCGGATTAAGACCTCTACTACGGATTATTCTTCCGATTTCTGCAGCCCGCTTTGGATTCATAGAAAATTCATCATCAACGATATGGATCGTTCTATTGATCGACTTATCCAGGTGCTCCATAATACATTCAAGGCGGTTAACAAAATTCTCTGCTGGAATTGAACGCCAGGTTGTTCGATAGGAGGTGCTGCAAAAGGAACAATCAAAAGCGCAACCACGCGAGGACTCGATGGCTAATGAATTATATACATTGGGCGGTAGCTCCGAATAATCCGGTAATGCAAATGAATCCAGCATCTCCCCCGTAATAAGTGGGGCTATAGGATTCCGGATGATTTCGCCCTTAGGTGTACGCCAAGATAAATTTGGCACTTCATTCAGATTCTTTTCCCATTCCAATGCTCTGCAAAGAGATGGCAATGCAATCTCACCTTCACCACGTATAATATATTGAACAGGAAACGTATTTAATATATATCGATCAAACATTGTAGGATGAATGCCACCCAATACAATTGGAGCATCTTTTCGAATTCGTCGAATCTGGTTAATTAGATCGACTGCAGAAGGCCAAGATAATGAAGTAGCTCCAATAGCAACCAATGAGCAATCCTCAATATCGGAACGATAATGCGTTATGCTTCGCGTACCTTGCGCAATTAGATCCGCTAATACTACATCATGGCCAGCTGCTTTTAAAATGCCAGAAAGTAAGTAAAATCCATAGGGCGGGCTATCGCGCAAAGCACCCATGCCAATCGGAACATAGTGACTATCTATAATATCCAGAATTGTAGGCGCAATATTCAGTATCTTCAATACAAATCCCCCACGAATAGTAGTTATATGTTCAATCGTATAAATACTTTTCTGAAAATAAGTAATACTTATTAATAAATAAATCTATTATAAAAATACTTAGTAATAATCTTGGGGCCATAACTATAGAGGCACCTGGCATCGAACCGATGCCGCGAGCTTAGAATTAATTCTAAAATAAATATCCAGAAAATATCGAACTTTGAGAGATGTCTGGCCAACTCATGAGATGAAAAAATGGCTATAGAGTGGCCGCCAAAGCGCGAGTATCAAAACAAATATATAAGATAAAGTAGTACTATGATTGGTGATATGCTATTTAATATGAATAAATTAAAGGATATGCTAAAAAGCAAGCCTGACTTGCCTAAATTCGTTGAGGATCTGATATTCATCGTCGTGGCTGTGTCCGCAGTATCCATCGCTTCACAGCTTGCCTTGGGAACTTGGCAGCCCATGGTGGTTGTGGAGTCCGGGAGTATGCTGCCGAATATGAACATTGGAGATATAATCATAGTACAGGGCGCATCCAGAACTCAGATAGTTCCATTGGAGGATGCGGAAGGCAGAGGGTATAAAACATTCAATGTGTCGGGAGATGTCATACTCTATCGGCCATACGGCAAACAGTGCTTGAACCCACTGGACCAATTGATGACTATTCTGGGCAAGTCTGTCAAGAACGAAAAGGCGACTCCCATAATACATAGAGCCATACGCTGGGTGGAGATGGGCGAGCCAATGTGGGAGGGAGGCCCTGTAGCGCCTTTTTCCGGATATATAACGAAAGGAGATAATAACGAGGTGATAGATCAGCAGGCCGGCAATATTTTGGGCTTCGCCGACATGCAGTATCTCAGAGAGCGCAAGGACCATATCATCCCGGTTGGTGGAGATTCTATATTCCTCGACAGAGAAACTGGCCTACTGCTTTATCAAATGAATAATGAGACATTAGTAGGCGATGGAATAAGCTACCTAACTCCCGTAAGCAAAGATTGGGTAATAGGTGTAGCACGTATGAGGATTCCAGTAATCGGATACGTCAGGCTGCTGCCCAGCATGATCATCAATTGGATACGATTGATTACAGGGACATCATAATATGGGATCTATTTTGCGATAATGGGATGCCACCACAATTATCGCCAACAACACACAAGGCCTACCATGCTAAGCTGCTCGAGGATCCACTCTGAAACAAAGATAACAAACCTATATACGCGGATGCGGGGGACGGGAGTCGAACCCGCGAACGTCTTCACGACAGGGTCCTAAGCCCTGCGCCTTTGACCTCTTGGCAACCCCGCTGCTCAGAAATCTTCGATTTCCTCGCAGCACATCGATTTTGATCCTTTTTCTCTGGTGCTTCTACCACAATATTACCGAAACCAAGTACATATAATTTCCCGAAACCTTAGCCAGAATCCTGTCACCTAATTTAATTGAGTTATGAACATAAAATTGCTCTATCCAACCCGCAGATTGCGAGTAAACTTCAATGAACTGCCCGCCTACCTTAACTCGGTTACTGCTATCACTCTTGAGCAGAACGCGGGTAATGCGGGCATTTCTTGACAATTTCGTTTCATAATCAAATGACACCACGTCTCATAATAATATAAAATTCGCATTAACATTACTCATTCATATATAAGTTTATATATTAGTCTAAGCGACCGTAGAGTTTAAGGGAAACGTCAATATTGCCCCAGAGTGAACTGGTTTTGCAGCCGGATCTCCCTGGTTTTGTGCTCGATCCCCAGCATATCCATCAAGAGAAAAGCGTTCTTGGCCGCCTTAGCCCGTGCGTGATTGTTGAAGTAAACTCTTACCTTGGCTGCCTTCAGCTCTGCCGCCTCGATGAACGGAACCCAAGGCTTCAGCTGGTCCTCCTTATACAGATAGTCGTATCGATCCAGCCGATAGTCATCCTCTTTCTCTCCGCCGTACCAGATATCGTAGTTCCTGCCATGGAAGCGTATATAGGCGTGATCGGCAGTTGGCTCCTTCCTTGGGTGGTGCCCCGGCCCATCGATCAGGACGTTTGCCACGTTCCTCTCCTTCAGAACCTCCAGAGCATCGGGATCCATCTCGCCTTGGTTCTCATCAAACCAGCTCTTATTCCTGAACTCCACGGCCAGATCGTACTCACTAGGAGCCAGCGAGTCAAGCACTCCGGCTAGCCGTCTGATCGCAGGCTCACCGCACTTGAAGCAAGGGGAGAGTTGAAAGAGTACGCCGCCCAGCAGCCCTGCTTCGGAGAGCGGCCGCAGGCAAGTCTGATCAAACGATGCGGTCCAGAAAAGCGCCTTCGCCTCATCTCCATCAACCAATGCTTGATGCGTGACCAGTCCCGGTACCTTGACCGAGTACTCGAATCCGCCAGGCCTCTCCTTGATCTTTTTGATCCAGGACTGGACCTGCCGTTCACCTGGTGGCTGGTAGAATGTGCTGTTGATCTCAACCGTATTGAAGAACTGGGCGTAATAAGCCAGCCATTCGCCTTTCTTCTTGGCTACCTCCACCGGATAGAACCTGCCCACCCAGTCATCATAAGACCAGCCACTGCAACCCACCAGAACTGTCATGGCAGAATCCCCATATCCAACTGCTGGATTTGCATTTATTACTATCTCGGATCAGAGATGATCGCCCTCGCCACGTAACCAGTAACTGACGATTCGGCAAACCACCTTGGATTTATATCCCCCGACGAAGCTTTCCCAATCTTTGGTTACTTGGTTATAGTCCGAAAATAAGCTCATCCAAGGTCTATTTGGCCAAAATAGCCATTATAACGAGAAACCGGAACGCAACCCGGAGCAACTATCCGGTTGGAAAGACATAGCCTGCACTTCGATCCAAAGCAACCTGGAACATGCCAGAATTTCATAAGAACGACCTCATATTAAAACTCCTTTAAAGATCGAGCCTGGTCGGACTTCGCCTCTCCGCTACGCGGCCCCATCACAAGTGATGGCCGCTCCGCTACGAGGTCTTCGTCCTCCACCCCCACGCGCGTTCTCACGGGAAATGTCTATGGCTGGACTTCGGTAGCGGAAATATACAGAGTTAGCCCTTTTATTGCTGGTACTCAAGCGAGAACTTAGGCCCAAATTTAGCTTGAAGTACACTGAGGTAGGCCCATGGAGACAAGGCTAAGGGCTCGTCTCTATCTCGTCATTTCCCAAAAGTGATTTTGGGCTCGGGTCAATACCAATTTACAGAACTAATTGCACACTGCCTCGGTTACCTTCATAGAATACTTGGCCTACATACGATAACTTTATTATTCGCGAAAGAATATATCGGTCATTGGTGGATAAAATTGGCAAAATTACAGAAGCCAGGGGAAAAACCAAAAAGTTCTGGAGAGTATATTGAACGCGGACCAAGAGGCGGAGAAATACCTGATCCTAGACAAGTGACAATGGAACCTGGTGACAATCCGCTTCCTCCTACACAGAAAAAGAACCGTACATGGCAAAAGAAGTAGGAGTAGCCGAAAGGTTTCGGTACATCGAGGCTGAAAGAAGACTTTGGCCTCGTCCTCCACATGTTTTTATGTTACAATCATCGATCGGAGATATAATGAACATTAACATGTTTGTTTCTCAAGTTCTACATTATCTGCGACCTACATATATTCTTTATATTTTTAAATAATAGCTCTAGAATAGCAGTGGCTGAATCGTATCTCAAAGAAGTATCCAGAGAAAAGTCGAGAAAGTATTCTTAAAAATTCGGATTGGAAAACCTCTCGGCCTATTAAGTCTCAAGAATCACTAAAAAGCTGGATAAAATAGTGAAAGGGTTCCTTAATAGGCCAATTGATGAGCCAATAACCTATCTGTTTGTTGATGCAAGCTACTTCAAGGTTAGAACTGATGGTCGATATATAAGCAAGGCACCGCCAAGATATAGGGCCACTACGAAATTCAAAGCAATTGGCACGCTTCAATTGAGGCAGTTCTGTAATTTGGAGTGCCCCGTAATCCTGCATCTCACTCCACGTCCATGGATAAATACCTTTTAGCAGTCATCCGCTCTTTATTGATTTCCTTCAAAATCGATACACTAAACCTCATGAACGACCCGCCACTCGAAAATTGAATCAAGTCTAATTCTAGACTGAAGTTCCGCCAGATAACGTTTTGCCTTAGAAGCGAGGGATTGGACGCGAGCTGGAAAAGATCCTAACAAAAATCGTACATTTTCCCCTATTATAATTATAGGGAAAAGTGTACGTTTTTTATCCGTCCCCAAGCATTTCGATTCTCACTTAAGCACCTCTCACGTGCCTTCCCATCTCTTCCAAAATCCCATTTTCCAATCCCAATTTAAATAATAATTAAACACACCCTCCTGACAAAGGACACGTCTCACAATACTCCTTTACCAGCGAGCCGCACTCCTCCCATAGCTTCTCACATCCGTATCTTCTGTAATTTTTGCCCCAGATATATCGTATTTGCTCAATAGTAACTTGCTCCTTGAAGTCACTTTGATTCCTGAATAGATCAACCGCATCATTGTCGCTCAATCCGCAATTCAGAGCTTCCGCAGCAATCGCCACCCGCATCGAATGTCCCACACTACCATTCAGCTGAACACCAGAATCGATCACTCCCTGGATGCACAGCCGAAACTCACCGGGAGGATATACCGCCACAGCCTGCCCATTCTGGTGTAAAGTGCTCTTCCTGGCACCCAGGATCTTACTCTCCACGGGCTCAGGAAGATCTCGAAGCTTGATCGCATGCTTTACCTCAACGAACTCGACGGGCTCCAGGGTATATGGATCGACTACGGACGACTTCTTCTTTACCTTCCAATTAATACCCAATGGAACCTTGATTTGGTTACCATAACCACCCTTTGTCGAGGAGGCCGACTTCTGCTTTGGAAATCTCTCGATCTCGAGATCCTCCATTCCGGCATCCTTGATCAGCTGCTTGAGGAACTTATGGACGACCAGGGTCTTCGTGGGAACAATCGGGATAAAGACATGATAGCCGTCATTAGAGCCTGATTTGACCACGACGCACGGTATCCCCTTTTCCCTGAGGAATCCCGTGAGCTTCTTTACGTTCTCGCTTTGCGGCGTATCCCCAGCATGATCATCGAAGTCAAGAGCACAAAAGTAGCAGTTGTCAAAGGCATCAAAGGGAGGCTGAGCAATCGTCTCAATTCCAAACAAATGATCCTCCAGTAACGCATGGAATTGCCTGGGAGGGGCGCCAGTAAGATAGCCGAACTTGCCTGCTGAATTCGCTCGTTTCCACTGTAGACCGCACTTATCCGCACGGGAGACGAACAATGTGACCAGAGCAACCAGAGTCTGGTAGAATTCATCCCCGGACTTAGGACGATTGTAGAGTCTTAGGGGCTCGTCCAAAAAACGTACATTTTCCCCTATTAGATTATTATAGGGAAAAGTGTACGATTTTTGTCTCGCTTGTACTACCTCAGAGATTGGAACCACCGCATCAACATAGCTGTCCACCGAACTCCTGCACGGCCTCAGGTCTCGCCTCTCCTCCATGACCACGTTTGGCCGTGCCAGATACTCCTCGCAATGTACGCGGGAATCAATGCCGCCTTGGGCGTTTAGCTTGACCTCCACTTCCCGCTTTGTTCCCCAGGTAGCAATCCTTGAAATTTCGTCAACCCGAATTCCAATGCAGTAGACATGGGATTCAACAAGGCCATCTGGATCTTTAACCCGGCTCCATGCTTGCCAAGTCGCTGAATCAACCGCATTCACTCGAAGTCGCTGTGAGTCGAAGAACCGCTCATGGTCATCCTTACCACGCGCTAATGGATCGCACGCATGCCGGGGAAGCTCAGCTGCACCAACCGCTATGCAGATCCTTGCCTCTTGAGCAACTCCGATGCTATCCGCCGACCTGTAATAGTCTATGGTTATGTTGGGCAGATCCTTGAGTGCTTTCTTCAGGACCACAGCATGCCTAGTGTTCATGGCGAGCAGATAGATCTGGGGATGTCCGACCTTCTCGCTAATCTCCCTGGTTTCCCGGATTGCCCGCTCGATTCCTTTCTGACCATCCCGAGCAGAGAACCGCCATTTCGAGGGATGTATAAACATCTTGGAATTTGTATTATTTAGATCGGGGAAAATGACGCTCTCGATCTCTCGACCTGCCAGCTCGGAAAAGAACCCAGGTCCGCGTTCGACCAAAGTCCCGCTGACGAAGACGACCTGGGCCTTAGGCACAATGTCCATCAGGAACCGCTTCAGGGCGTAGTGATTCCTGCCCTGGCTGCCCGACACCACCATCCTTCCCGAATCTTTACTGGTAAGATAAGAAATGGTTGCACTGTGCCCACTCATGATCGTGATGATGTCTCGCAGGGCCAGTATGTCACCATCAGCAATATCCCAAACCAGGCGATCGACTGCCAATCTAAACAACTCGCCCCACATCTTGGACTGCTCTTGCCAGCTTGGAAAATAGTTGGTCGAGACCTGAAAGCCTGTGTAATGCGCCGGATCTTGCTCAGTCAGGAGTTCTATATAACTTGCCTGATCCCGATGCTCCTCATACAGGCCGACCCATTTGCTCAATACCTTCTTCAGGGAGCCGTACTGCTCCGGAACATGAATAACCTTGCCAAAGTCGACCTGTGGCAAACTCGGGAATGAGAGCAGGTGAGCCTCATCCAGAATTACGAGGTCCACATCAGCCAGTCGCTCTCTGATGAGCTTGGCTGAATCGGAACTCGAAAGCATCACCGATTCGAGCTTGGAATAGGTGATCGTTGCCGTGGTGAAGTCACCGACGCGCTCGATTTCCGTAACCGGGCATGTCTCATACAAATCGCAGTCTGCACAGCGTTCATCTATCGGGATTGGAAGCTCTTTTAAGAGCGGATCGTCTTTGATCTTCTCCTGCACATATTTGCACACTGCATGGCCGGGGATATTGCAGGGCACGCCACCCGATCTTTTGACGGTCTCTCGAACGGTCTTTCCCAGGATGTTCCTGGTTGGGGCTACGACAAGGGTTTTCTGCCTGCTCCTCTCTGCCGCAAGTACTGCCGACGTGGTGAATCCAGCCCGAGTCGGCTTGCACACGGCGATATTTCCTTTTCTAAGGACCTTGTCGACAGCGTCGACCCTGCTCGCATCGATTCCAGCGGGTAGCGGCAACCATTTGTCAAGTGGTCCATTGCAGTGCTCTCTGGCAACTGATCCGGCCATTCAGATCACCAAGCACAGGATCACTGGTTCGAGATACAATTTCAAAATTAGCACATTTATAAATATACTTAGAGATATAATATAAAGGGCATTTACGTATATGGTATATTGGTTAATTGACATAATTGACTCCAAAAGGATCAGCCGCGTCGGGCGGCTATTCTTCTTTTACTCAATATTTGAGTCGGTCGTTCTTAATGATCGCCACCAATAGATCTATAATCTCTTCGTCATGTCCTGTCATATCGTCGCTTCCAAGAACCTCAATAGCTGCCTCTTTGATGTCCCGACTGGATACGGACGGGCATCCAAAGTCTGAGCCTGCTGTGTTCCGAATCCAGAAATTAGCGAGAGTTGTCAATGAATTTAATGAAGGTCCTGAGATGAACTGCAGATGATGATCTGCGAGCCAGGCTCTAATGAATTTCCTTGACCACGCCATACGAGATTCCTTGGGAGAGAAAACCGAACACTGATCATCGAGTATGCTCATGTTACACCTCCGCACGCTTCGGCACGACAACCAAACTGGTCCCGTTAAAGGTCAGTTCCAATGAGTCGTATTGTTCCCAAGATTGTGCTATTGGCCTCGGAATTGTAATCACCGAGGCCTTGTTGTCCCGCGATCGGGTCAGTTTGCGTTTATATACTAAGTTCATTTTTTAGTTCCTGGGGATGGTCTTTTTCTCCCCAATATAGGATATGCGTAAAAAACCTGCAAAATTTTATATTTAATAGTAGATTCAACTTCTGGATATAGCCCAGATCGCATACATTCAAAAGATCGAGCTCTGCTCCTAACCGATGTTACTGGCTGCTGTGCAAAGAATACGTTAGAAAGTCCGATGATATTTTATCCTGTTAGATCTAAGGAAATGGTATGAGTAGTGGCATATTTATTATCCAAGCCGATGGCCATCTAGTTGAGATGTCAGAGCAGCCCTATGACTCCGAGAGTCTGCTTCAAGAGCTGCTCGCAAAGTACCCAAATCTTTTAGCTGGTGATCAGATAAATAACCTCAATCCTAGGCGATGGCTACTGATATCCAGGGAAGCTGCATTACCCGCTGAGGAGGATGGACCTAATCGATGGTCGGTGGATCACCTATTTCTCGATCAAGATGGCATTCCAACTCTTGTTGAAGTAAAGCAGAGCAGCAACACCGACGTTCGGCGCAAGGTAGTTGGCCAGATGTTGGATTATGCAGCAAATGCCGTTGTCTACTGGCCAGTAGAGGAGATCAGGAAACTATTCGCGCAAACATGCGAAGCACAAGCTCTTGATCCTGATCTAACCCTAAAAGAATTCCTCGGCACATCAGAAAACCCTGATGAGTTTTGGCTCAAGGTAGAAAAGAACCTATCTGACGGCAAACTTAGGATGTTATTTGTGGCAGATAAGATCCCTGCAGAACTTAGACGAATAGTTGAATATTTAAATGGTCAAATGTCTCCAACTGAAGTGCTGGCAATCGAGATAAAGCAGTTTACTGGAGAAAGCCTAACATCACTGATTCCGCGCGTTATTGGTCAGACTGAAGCAGCGTCTTATAAGAAGGATAAGAATGCCGTCCCTGGAAGGCAATGGGATGAGACCTCTTTCTTTGAGGAACTCGAATCGAGGCGAGGCAAAGAAGAGTCCGAGATTGCCAGGAAGATTTTTGAATGGGCAAGAGATAAGCTGCCAAGTTTTTGGTGGGGCAATGGGAGGTATGATGGATCGTTTGTCCCGATATTAGATCATAAAGGTATCTCCTATTACCCGATTGCAATATGGACCTATGGGAAGATCGAAGTGCAATTTCAATGGCTAAGATCAAGACCACCCTTTGATAATCAATCGAAACGCATGGAATTCTTGGAAAAGCTAAACCAGATCCAAGGGATCTCTATACCCTCTGATAGGATCGATCGCAGGCCAAGCATTCCATTATCGACATTTAGAGATGATTCCGCCTTTGAACAGCTCATCGAAGCTCTCGATTGGGCAGTTCAGGAGATTCGATCCTCCTGAGACAAGCCGGGCGAAGAAAGACATTTGGGAGGACTTCCCGAAAGGATTTCGGCAACAATTATTCCCGAGATGGCTCTCGAATACTGCGGAAATTGTCCCGGCAAAAATCGTACACTTTTCCCTAATATTATTATAGGGGATTTTGTACGATTTTTGTCATCCCGGTAAGATCCTAGACTTCGACCTAAATTTGGAGCCAGGCAAAACACACTCGAGACTCCATAAGTTTTCGACCAAAGCGATAAGTTAATATACAAAATAACATCAGCAACAAGCGACTGGCGATGTGACATATGACCAATTCAATAGATAGCGAATCGAATAAAGCGCGGCGGCGACAGATAGTATATAAGATATTTAATGATTCCCTGATGATCACATTCGCAGCGATTCTAGCGGTCATCGTCATTCTTCAGTTCATCTTTGAATTTTCAGTAGGTATGCAAACCATTTTTGTGTATACAAACTATTTAATAATATTTGTTTTTGTTTTAGAATATTGCTTGAAGCTATATGTAGATGAATCAAGGGATTCCTTTGTTGTCAATCCAGTTCATATTCTTGACCTTTTAATAATCGCTCTTGCATTGGTTGATCTTTCTGGGATAGGATATGTCTCATTCTTGCCCGACCAAGCTCAAATATCACCCGTACTGCGATTGCTACGCGTTTTTCCCCGTATATTGCCTCGCGTGCTCTTGACCTTCTTCTTGGCAGGAAGAACTGCAGAGAGGATTAAGGATCAGAGAACAACAAATCAGGAATCCCCATCCCAACTGCAAATTGCGACCATGAGCTTGAAAGGCGGCACAAATCTATATCTCGCGAAAGATACAAATCGCTCGCTAATTCTCGATGAAATGCCCATTTGGATTGATTTTCAAAATATTAGCGAGAATGATTTTGAGATTATTGAAAATATCGCGATGATTCCCCACGATCTGCTTGAAAATAAGCTTTTGAGAGCGTCTTTTCCAAGGATAGATCCACAGGGAGATGTATTGACATTATTCTTATGGGACTCTCAAGTCAGGTCTGACGGCATAGGTAATAGAAATTTCAATATTTCTACAAATAATATGCTCATATTATTTAGTGAAGGCAAGATTATTACGCTGAGCACTGGAACAAGCTCTCTATTCAACAATATATCTAATAAAATATTAAGAGATCACTCTGATAAATCCTTCAGAGAGAACGAATTTACTGATAGAATCTTGTACTCTTTGCTCCAGCAGAAATTAATCGATTATAGCGAGTCTGTACAGAGAATTGAGCAGAAAACTATCGAATTCGAAGAAATCCCGGTAGACAAGACTTCGCCAAAATTCCTTGAGGAAACATTCCACTTTAAAAAAGAGATTCTAAGAATTAGCAGTAATCTTTGGCATTTCGAAAAAGCGTTGCACCAACTGATAGATCAAGAAAATATTGGATTATTCAAAATAGACAACCGCCGTGATTTTGAGTACCTTCATGCAGAATCGGCATATTTATATGAAATAACTCAAAATATAAAAGAGAGTCTGATCTCCCTTATAGAACTGCATACCAATACAGTCTCTTATGACTTGAATAAGGTAATGAAAGTGATCGCTGTTATCACCTGTCTTGCCATTATTCCCGCAACGATTGGTGGATTACTTGGAGTTAACCTGACTGAAGGCAATTTTCCAATTAAGCTAATCGAAATATTCTTTGTCATATTCGCGCTTATGCTTTTAGGCATTTATGCCTTTTATAAAATGGATTGGCTTAAATAAGGAGGCTGTCCCATGATCCTCGAATATAGAGAGCTTGTTAGGGGATCTTTCGGGCTAATAAAAAAGATTATAACCAAGATGTCGTATTACAACTGACTATAGGGGGGAGCTCATGGAAACACCAAGATCCGCATTACTTATTGCAATATTGGGATTTGTGTTGACTGGATTTGCTTCTGAAGATGCGCAATATGCCCAGTATTCCAGTGAAGGAACGCAGATAACCCAGACATCTGTTATTGTGCCTATGCCTGGGACTGATTATCCAGGATCTTTGCAGACTGGCGTTTTTCTTCCAACCTCCAACTGTGATTGGACCGGAACCTGGACTGAAGGCGGTCAGATCGACGCTCCGAGCACGATGACACTTCATCAGTCCGGGGATAGGGTCGACGGCACGTATACCCATAATAATGGCGAGATTCATGGCAAAATATCCGGCAAGACTCTGACTGGCACCTGGGCAGAGAGGTCTATCGGCGGAACATTCGAATTTACAATTTCGGATGACTGCAATAGCTTTAGTGGAACATACACTGATTCCAGCGGATCGTTGCTAACTTGGACAGGCACCAGAAATGCTCCATCAGATGGAGACAGCGATTCATCCGATGGAGACGGCTTTACTAGCGGAATCTATTATATTTATTGCCTGGGGCATATCGAAGGTCCAAGGTGGTTGGATGGAAGAACCCATGATGGAACGGTTGGACTTGCTCCGAGCATTGTGGGTGGCTATACAGGAACCAGATGGGAAATCAACGAAATAGAACCTGGAGTATATACGATTTATTCGTTAGGCCATATAGAAGGGCCAAGGTGGCTAGACGGCAGAACCCATGAAGGAACAGTCGGACTTGCTCCAACTACCACAGGAGGTTATACCGGCACCAGGTGGAAGATTACCGAAATCGAGCCAAATGTCTATACGATTTATTGCCTGGGCCATATAGAAGGTCCGAGATGGCTTGATGGAAGAACCCATGATGGCTCTGCGGGACTCGCCCCCACTACAACAGGTGGCTATACCGGTACAAGGTGGCGCTTCTTCAAAGAATGAGCGTTTGCTGAGAATCCTTCTTTTTTGCATTTTCAGGTTAAGCCCATCCAGTGTGTAAGGATTTTATCCGATTTTTGTCATCCCAATTGGAGCTGAGAACCTCGAGCTAAATTTTGACCGATACGATCTATGTCTATCAGCGGAACCTTCGAATTTACAATTTCGCAGGACCATGCAACTGAGGCCATGACGGGCATGCGCAACTGATAAACTATTTCGGCCGATGAGCAGCGGAATAACAGTTTGCATTATTGTTATGAGGAAAATATGGATTTGGGAAAAACTGCGACATAGAGTTGCATCAGAGATTCCTGGCAATCGTGACGGTTCATCGCGGACAATATAAGGTTGCTAGGATCTGCCATTATTGCTCAGTTGTCCGATGTCTCCCGTTTTGTCAAATCCGCAAAGGAATTAATGAGTTCAATATTGCCTAACAATTGCAGACGATTCTCGAAATTTGTGCTTGGCAAAGAGAACATTTATCAACATCGTACAAAATGGGAATTGGAGGAAAGTCATTGGTCGGGGAGGAAGCAAACAGAAACCAGCTAAGCTTCGATGAGTTCTTTAACCAGGCCACAGGACATATTCCATATCCTTTTCAGAGAAGGTTTGGATGCTCAGAAGATCTACCTGAACTCATAGACATACCCACGGGATTGGGCAAGACCGATATGGTCGTTCTAGGCTGGCTGTGGCGAAGGCGTTTTTCTCGAAACGATGGCATTCGACACAAAACACCGAGAAGGCTTGTGTACTGTCTTCCCATGAGAACTCTAGTCGAACAAACGGGGGATAAGGCGAAGAAATGGCTGGAGAACCTGGGAATTCTGGCCGAGTCCCCAGGCGATGATCGTGACCTCGACGGGTGGTGCAAATCGCATGGTTTCGCCGGGAAGCGCATCTCTGTGACGATTCTTATGGGTGGCGAGAGCAAAGACGAATGGGATCATTATCCGGAACGCGATTCCGTGATCATCGGGACGCAGGATATGCTGCTTTCCAGGGCTCTTAACCGAGGCTATGGCATGAGCCGCTATAGATGGCCAGTTCATTTCGGGTTGCTCAACAATGATTGCCTTTGGTTGATGGATGAGGTTCAGCTAATGGGCAGAGGTCTGGCTACCACTGCCCAGCTTCAGGCTTTCCGCAACCGATTAGGGACGATAGACTCGCTTCCGACTAATTCCATCTGGATGAGCGCGACATTGCAGCATGAATGGCTAGCCACAGTAGATTTCGATCCTGAGACTAATCTATCTCATACTCTTGCCCTCAGCCCGGAAGAAAGATCAGAGGAAAATATCAAAACTCGAATAGAGGCAGTAAAATTTATCAAGAAATCCAAGGCAGATTCAACAGATCCAAAAGCGCTGGCCGAAAACGTACTCGATAAGCACAGACCTAGTTCTCGTACCTTGGTGGTTTTGAACACCGTTGGCAGGGCTGTTGCGCTTCACCGAGCGATATCCAGGAAAAAGCCTGATGCAGAGCTGGTTTTGGTTCATTCCCGATTCCGACCTCCAGATCGGACAAGGGTCGTTAGTAACCTCCTAAAGGATCCCGACCAAAATGGCACGATTATCATCTCCACCCAGGTGGTCGAAGCTGGAGTGGATGTTTCGGCCAGAGTGATGTTCACCGAGATTGCTCCCTGGTCATCTCTTGTGCAGAGGTTCGGAAGGTGCAACCGTTCGGGAAAATATAGTGACGCCGAGGTGTACTGGATTGATATACCCACTGAGAAGAGTGGCTCGGCATTGCCTTACACCGAAGACGAGTTGGATAGAGCGCGCCAAATCCTTCAGAGTCTGGAAGGTCAAAGCGTGGGACCAAGCAAGTTGCCTAAGATTCAGCAAGAGTTCAAGCATGTCCAGGTGATCAGGCTAAAGGATATGTTAGAACTATTCGATACAACACCTGATCTGGCAGGCAATGATGTTGACATTTCTCGATTTATCCGAGAAACCTCAGATACTGACGTCCAGGTATTCTGGAGGGATTTGTCGGACCAGGGACCAAATGGAGAGGAACCGGAACCTGGTCCTCACAGAAGCGAGTTATGCAGCGTCCCGGTTGGCGAGATCCGTGATCTAATAATCAAGGGTACACGGGCGTGGGCGTGGGATTCACTGGACGGCCGTTGGATTTCTGCCAGCTCAGACTCGATTTACCCGGGACGCACCATTTTGCTGGACTCCAGCGAGGGCCATTACACCGAGGCCGAGGGGTGGAACATCGCATCGAAGCTGAGGGTGCCAACCATCGCAACTGAACGAAAGGATTCGATCGACGACACCTATTCGAGCAACGAGATGGCAGCCGGCGGTTGGATGTCTATCTCGGAACATACCGACCTAGTATCCCAGGAAATGGCCTTGATGCTTGATACCCTAATGCTGGATCACCAGGACAGAGGTCGTCTGCTTGACAGTGCTCGCTGGCATGACGCGGGCAAGGCTCATAGGTCGTTCCAAGCGATGATAAAGAAGGATGAACTGGATAAATTCACCAATCCGCCAGCAGCCAAGGCACCCCGCGAAGCATGGCTTGGCAGGGTGCCAGCTCATCCGATCTTAGACGATGAGCGACGCAAATACTTCCGACATGAGCTGGCCTCCGGGATAGCTGCTCTCCTAAACGGCAATGACGATCTCACAGCTTACCTAGCAGCAGCCCATCATGGCAAGGTGCGCCTTTCGATTAGGTCAATGCCCGGCGAATTCCGTCCTCCCAATGATAACATCCGATTCGCCCGGGGCGTCTGGGACGGGGACACGATCCCAGAGACCGATCTAGGTGGAGGAGTCGTCATGCCTGCCACTACCATCGACATGTCATTTATGGAGCTGGGTATTAGTTCAAGCGGTCCAAGCTGGTTATCAAGGACGCTGGCGCTTAGAGATCGACCCAACTTGGGTCCATTCAGGCTAGCCTTCTTTGAAGCTCTGATGAAAGCTGCCGATGAGAGAGCAAGCGGTGGTGGAGCATGAGCCAGATAATTCTCCACGGCTGCACATCCGAGCCGCTTTCCTCTTATTTAACCGGACTGGCAGTACTGAGGCTGGTATCTGAACAACAGGATCCAAGAGCGAAAGGATGCTGGGATAACGGCGTATTTCGGATAGATTCAAAGCTGGACAGAGGAGGTCTTCTTAGCTTCTTCCTCAACGATTACATTCCATCCCCAATAGTATCGCCATGGAACGGCGGCAGCGGATTTTTCGAAGGAGACAACATTGAAGGAATTGGATCCATTTTAAAGAGCGAATCGTCGCGTTTCGCTACCTATAGGGATACTATCAATGAAGTCAAGTCATTTCGGGAAATGCCGCCCGTGGGTCTTAATCTTAGAGAGATGATGGCCCTGCTAGAATCTTTATTCCAGGGCAAATCTGGCAGGTCGCTGGAAGAGGTAACCGAATTGCTTCTTGAAATACGCTCCAAGGCTGACCTTGCGACCTCAATTCTTTACCCAATAGATGCGCTTAACATTACCATCGAAGAGCTCGAGGACTTGGCGAGATTGCCAAAAAAGGCGTCGCAGGCTGAAAAGGACCGATGCAATACGATAAAGGATCTGATAAGACCTGCGAAAAAGATCAGAACTAAAGTCAAACAGATAAAACGCAATGCCGGAAAAGAACTGATCATCCAAGCTTGCAGAGATCGGCTGGACGAACGGGCGGTTGAATGGATCGATGCCGCAGCTGTTATCAATCCAGAGGGCGCAATCGAATCCTCTCCCATTCTGGGGACATATGGCAACGAGGGACGTTTAGAGTACTCTAACGCATTTATAAAGAACCTGTCTTTAGTGCTCCTCTCAGATGATCATGAATGGTCCTGCAATCTGCTCATAGAAGCACTATTTGGCGAACCTACGGATGGACTTGTTATCGCCAGTGTTGGCCAATACGATCCGGGCCGCGCAGGTGGCTTCAACCAAGGCCAAGGTATAGAGAACAAGGACTTCCCAGTCAATCCATGGAGTTTTGTGCTAACAATGGAGGGGACTATACCGTGGGCCAGTTCAGTGGCGCGTCGTCAGAGGGCGGTGAGCCGAGGATTTATAAGAAGTCCATTCACGGTCAGATCGACTCCAGTAGGCTATGCATCATCTTCTGAAAAAGAAGGCAAGAATTTCAAAGAGATATGGGCACCAATTTGGACACAGCCAACCGAATATAGTGAGATCCGAGCATTCCTGAGCGAAGGTCGAGCCGATATTGGTCGGCAGTCTGCATCTAACGCCATGGAGTTCGCTGAAGCTGCATCATCTCTTGGAGTTGATCGAGGCGTTTCAGAGTTCGTTCGCTACAGCCTGCTCAAGCGGCGTGGTGATAATTACGTGGCCTTGCCCGCAGGCCGGTTCTCTGTTAGGTCTCGGACTGAGAGTGACTTGGTCAGAGAGCTCGATCCACTCTTGAGGAGGGTTGACGGTTTCCTAAGAGGCTTCAAGGGACAAGGACCGCCTGCCAGGTTCTCATCAGCACGAAGGGGCATCGACGATGCAATCTTCAGTCTGCTGCAGCGCGGTGGTGCAATCCAGGTCAAGCACCTTGTTTCCGCCATCGGTAGACTGGAGCGGCTAATTGCACAAAGGGGTTCGAGTGGAAATCCGAAGCTCGGCGGTCCAATCACTGGGCTCAGCCCTCGATGGATAGTCGCTTCTGACGATGGCAGCATAGAAGTCAGGATAGCTGCGGCATTGGCATCGATTCGAGCCAGCGGAGATGTGGGTCCGATTAGGTCCAACCTGGCGCCAGTAGATCCTCGCAAGCCTTGGGCTTTTGCCGTTGGTCGAGGTCAGATAGCTTGGGAAGGAAACTCACTGATAGCCAAGATGGCGTCTGTTCTTGCCAGGAGAATGATGGATGCTCAGAGGTTTGGCAGCAAGTACAACCCGCTCTGGGGTGAGATCCGTCTCTACCCAGAAGATGTAAGTGCCTTGATCGAGAGAGATATCGATGAAGCCCTCATCGAGGATCTGCTATTCGGTTTCACCTGGATTCGATGGGAAGATCAAGAAGCGGTTAAGGCTGTCAGAAATGAGCTGATGCATCGCAGAGCATGGTGGAAACCTACTGCGGACCGGACAATACCGCGATCCTGGGCATTGCTGAAGCTGCTATTCTTACCTGAGGAGATCGAGGTCGATGGCCAGAAGATAACAGTCAAGCCTGAGCCATCAATCATATCGCTTTTGAGAGCCGGCCGTTCAATGGATGCATGCAAGGTTGCCGGCCGCCGATTATACTCAGCGGGCCTTTTCCCTATCACCACGGATTTCCCAGATAGTTCAGACGGAATTCGTATTGCAGCTGCTCTGCTCCTGCCTGTCTGGGGCAAGCAGAAGATAGCTAAGCTGGTTCTCAGGCCAAATGAGAAAAAATTGTAATTGCATATAAAAAGGTTGGAATTTAAATGGAAAGAAGCATTATCGATATGGGTACTCTTGAAGAGGTCCCTCGTCTCTTGATCGAGGTAGAGCTGCAGCCTGTTCAGGGGGACAGATTTCAGCCGACCGGCTTTGCCGATTTGGGTGCAGCGATTTATGAGAATCCAGAAGGAATGCGAATGATCTTGGTGGAATCTGCTCAGTCCATGGCTAACAGGCTTGAACAGACATGTCTTGACGGCTCCGGGCCAAGGATCAGCAAAGATCTAATAGGCGTCCCCTATGTTTTGGCCAAGCTCAAAGGAAGCGTTGATACCGAGACTAGTTCTCTAGTGGAAGCTCATCGCATCAACTCACCGTTCATCATAACGGACGAGAAGTTCAGAGACCAATTCAAGGGTAAGTCCGAATACCAGAAAGGAAGACCGCTCAATTGGAGCAAGATCGCAAAGACCATGTTCTTCTACGATCCTAACTCGCTTCTTCATGGCGTTTTTATGGCCAACCTTGAAGATGGAAGGATCAAGGTTCAGAGAGCTCTCACAGGTTTCATCGAGGCGGAAGGCGTTCGAGAAGCGGCCTCGGGTGGCGTGAAGAATAATCCTCTGGATCCCTCCGGTCAAATTCGGGCAGCGAATCACCAGGACAAAGATGTGTATGGCAATGTACCATACCACCGCATGGAGTACACAGCCAATCGAATCGTGGCCTACTTCAATTTCGATCTCGCCCTTCTGGACGGCTATGGACTAGAACCAGCGGCTAAGCAGTTCCTCATCGCTCTGGGGCTGTATAAGATCCGTCGGCTGCTGGTTCGAGGACTCCGGCTGAGGACCGCCTGCGACCTGACGATGAAAGGAGGAATCAATGTGATATCCCCAGGCGGCTTCATCATACCAGAAGAACAGAAATTGCTTGAGGCCTTACAAGGATCGATTGGGGAGTGCAAAGAAAAGGGCCTTTTCGCAGATCCGCCAGTGACCGAGCTTGAGATATCGGTGGTGCTCAAGGAATCCAAGGAAGAGCCAGAGAAGGCTTAGGCGGAGCATCTCGACATGCTAGCAATCGAGCTCACGTTCATAGCGGGAAGATTTCATGCGACACCCTGGGGACGCAACGTGAATGAGGGTGTACCGGAATGGCCACCGTCCCCATACAGGCTCATTAGAAGCCTGTACGATGTGTGGAGAAGAAAGCTCCCAGATTGGCCTGAAAGCCGGGTTATGCCCGTTCTCGCCTCTCTGGCATCAGAACCGCCAATATTTCATCTGCCAGCGGCCACCGCTTCCCATACAAGGTCATTCCTCAGCGAGAACGATGTGGAAGTGACCAAGAAGCAGCTGATATTCGATGCCTTCGTTGTAGTGAGCAAGAGGGCAAGCGTGCTGATTAAGTGGCCTGCCTGCAATCTCGACGAGAAGCTCAGACAGGATCTGGATCGAATGCTGGCATTGATGAACTATCTTGGTCGCTCCGAGTCCTGGGTAGCTGCTAGAACAGTTCCCGACGTGGATGGTGTGAACTGGAATTGCCGCCCTTCGGATGGATCTCCTTATGTCGAGGACTTCGAGCCGTTAAGGGTCGCCTGCCCCATCCCCGCCCTAACATATGCTGCCGATCCACACAAGCAAAAAGCGAAGGGTAAGAAGAACAAGTCGGTAGAGCTGGGGTGGATGGATGCAATTGCCTGGTCAACTGGGGATCTACATGCGTCTCACCTGAGCGTTCCTCCTGCCTTTCAATATGTGACCTACATGCGTCCGGCCAGATGTTTTGACTTGATACCAATAAGGAAGGCTCAAGAGCCCGAGACGGAAATCAATGGCGTTATCTATGCTCTTGAATCAAAGGTTGCGCCGCGTGTAACTGATACCCTCGAGATCTCCGAACGTGTCAGAAGCAAGCTGATGGGTATCCATAAGAGAATAGTCAGCGATCCGCGCAAAGTTTCACCGAAGTTCAGCGGCAAAGAAACGAATGGCGAACCCAGAAAGGGCCATCAGCACATCTATGTGCTGCCTATTGATCACGACCAAGATGGTTGGCTTGATCGTCTATTGATATTCTGCAAAGTACCTTTTAACCAAGAGGAGATTGCTGCACTTGACAGGCTTGATCGGTTATGGCAGCCAGATGGCAAACCCGATATTCACCTTGTACCTCTTAAGTGGGGTCGGAGCGAGGATCTGCTGGAATCCGGATCTAGAACCAGCTTTGTCAGCACAACACCTTTCGTCCCGCCAAGGCATTATCGGAAGGGACGAGGCCCTCTCATGGAGTGGTTGGCTGCTGAGGTTCGTCGTGAAGCGGTCAACCATGGTCTGCCTGAGCCTATAGAAGTCACGCCTTTACCCAGACTTTCTAGCCAAGGTGGTCGAGATTTCAGATGGCTTGAGTTCCGTCGAAATCGCAAAGGAGATCAGCCGACGATAGGCTATGGATTCAAGATATCCTTCCCAGAATCAATAGGCGTTCCCATAGCACTGGGATACGGTGCCCATTTCGGCCTGGGGCAGTTTAAACCTGCCCCCGTGTGAATCAGCGTTATGGAATGACATTTCTGGCAGGCAAGCACCCGTGTCGGCCCGGGACCGTTCGGCCCAGACGAACGGAATAGAACCAGGCAGCAAATGAGGCAAACTGCCGACGCTCTTGGCTCTCGACCGATATTCAAATCAGGAGGCATATCTTGACAGGAGAAGGCGAGAGGAAGAACGAAGGAAATCTACCAGAATTGATTCCGGCAAGGATGTTGAACGAATTCGCATACTGCCCCAGGCTCTGCTACATCGAATGGGTGCAAGGGGAGTTTGTGGACAGCGTGGATACTGTAGACGGCAGGTATCAGCACAGGCGCGTTGACTCGAGGACAGGAAAGCTTCCCGAGGACGAGTTCGAGCCCATTCATGCTAGATCCGTTCATATGACCGGGCCGGTGGTAGGAATCACCTGCAGGATAGACCTGCTGGAAGGCATTGGAAACAATGTTACACCTGTGGACTACAAGAGAGGAGAAGCGCCAGATATTCCTGAGGGAGCCTACGAGCCAGACCGCGTCCAGCTATGCGCTCAGGGCCTGGTCCTCAGGGAGAACGGTTTTACATGCGACGAGGGTGTGGCCTATTTCGTCAGGTCAAAGAAGAAAGTGCCCGTGAGGTTTGACGAGTCTCTAATTCAGATGACAAAGGAACTTCTATCTTGCCTCAGGGCAATGGCCGAGAGCGGAGAAATGCCGCCGCCCTTGGACTACAGCCCCAAGTGCTTCCGCTGCTCCCTAGCTGGCATCTGTCTCCCAGACGAGGTCAATCTGCTAAGGGAGATGGAGGCCGAGAAGCAAGAAGAAGAGGAAGAACTAGGGGCTGACCGACAAGCGGGAACAAAAGAGAAGGTTCGTAGACTCCTGCCCGCCAGAGACGACCAGATACCTGTATACGTAGTAGGCCAGGGAAATACGGTCCGCAAGAAGGGAGAGCGTTTGGAGATCTGGTCCCGAGAGGGAAAAGTCAGCGAGGCCAAGATCATGGAAACCTCCCAGCTCAGCCTTTACGGCGGCGTGGAGATTACTACACCAGCAATGGTGGAGCTGATGCAGCGGGGAGTGCCCGTCATTCACTACAGCTATGGAGGATGGTTCCAGGGCATCTGTCTTGGGATGACTCATAAGAATGTGGAGCTGAGAATGAGGCAGTTCCAGTATGCTACGAGCCCAAGCAAAGCTCTAACGATTGCCAGGGGCATGATCTCCGGGAAGATCAAGAACTGCAGGACGCTTTTGCGCAGAAACGATACTGGTGCTCCCAGGGAGTCGCTCGCCCTAATGGCCAAACTGGCTAAGGATGCCGAAAACGCGTCCACGTCAGAGAGCCTCCTTGGAATCGAAGGTGCTGCAGCAGAGATGTATTTCTCCCGGTTCAATCACCTGCTGAAGGACGGGGCGGAGGGCTTCTCCTTCGAGAACAGGAACAAGAGGCCGCCAAAGGACCCCGTGAACGCCGTTCTATCCTATCTTTATGGCATCCTTGTCAAGGACCTCTTTATAACACTGCTGGCGGTGGGCTTCGACCCCTATCTGGGGCTTTACCATCGACCAAGATACGGCCGACCGGCACTGGCACTGGACATGATGGAAGAGTTTCGGCCTCTTGTGGCAGACTCAACTGCGCTCACTCTATTTAATAACGGGGAGCTGTCAAAGAAGGATTTCATCAGGGCTGGCTTCGGAATCTCTCTGACGCCTGAAGGCAAGAAGAAGGTTATCGTAGGATACGAGCGCCGCATGGAGACGGATATCACTCATCCAATCTTTGGATACTCTGTCAGCTACCGTCGGTTGCTTGAGGTTCAAGCAAGGCTGCTTGCCAGGGTGATCTCCGGAGAGCTCAGGGAATATCCAGCATTCTGCACAAGGTGATGCTCTATGACCGGATTGAACTGCTACGTGGTCAGCTACGACATCATGGACCATAAACGCCTTTACGGGGTGCATAAGACGATGAAGGGCTTTGGAGAACCCGTTCACTATTCAGTATTTAGGTGCAATCTCACGCCTAAAGGCAAAGTGGAGATGATGGCGGTTCTTTCGGATCTTATCAAGCATGACGAAGACCGAGTAATGATCGTGGATCTCGGGCCTCTTGAAGGAAAAGTGGAGGACAGGATAGAGTTCCTGGGCGCTCATCCGAACGAGACCGAAAGAAAAGCTATAGTAGTTTGAAGGACTTTCGAGAGGTTAGGTGGTGATCAGAATCCCAGGAGGCGCTCGAAACGGCATCAAGTGGTGCAATACAGATGGTTTTTTTGGACACCTGATCCCTCCAAGAGCGGCTCTGAGGAGGACCCTCTCGAAAGAGGCTAATTTTTCGACATCTGTAAGGGCCGAAAAATCACCGCGATTTCCACGGCTGAAAAGTCGTGGCCCCATTGAAGCTTATCGACGTGTCCAGATATGGGCATGGCCTCTATGATTTCCACGGCTGAAAAGTCGTGGCCCCATTGAAGCCCCGAATCTGCCAGGATCGGCTCAGGCCAGCCCAGATCATTTCCACGGCTGAAAAGTCGTGGCCCCATTGAAGCCTGTTGGAGTGGTTGCTATTTGTTTGTTAAAGTCTTATTTCCACGGCTGAAAAGTCGTGGCCCCATTGAAGCTCATCGAAATATGCGGTGTCGTACTCCAGAAACATCATTTCCACGGCTGAAAAGTCGTGGCCCCATTGAAGCACCATCAACACGGAGATCAACGCTCCTGCAGGGATGATTTCCACGGCTGAAAAGTCGTGGCCCCATTGAAGCCAATCCTAAGTCTCGGTTCAAGTTCAACGGCGGTAGCCAATTTCCACGGCTGAAAAGTCGTGGCCCCATTGAAGCATATCGATAGAACGAACCTGGCGCAGATATCTTCCCATTTCCACGGCTGAAAAGTCGTGGCCCCATTGAAGCCCAGAGCTTGAAACCGTGTACTCCCGGCTCTCGATCTTATTTCCACGGCTGAAAAGTCGTGGCCCCATTGAAGCGAGCGGGCCAGGGGATACGATGGCGCAGTTCCTCTCGATTTCCACGGCTGAAAAGTCGTGGCCCCATTGAAGCTTGGTTAGAGATCCGCGTGAGATAATTGTAGGCAAGATTTCCACGGCTGAAAAGTCGTGGCCCCATTGAAGCAGTCTTCGTGGTCCACAACCTGCAGACCTCAAGCGACATTTCCACGGCTGAAAAGTCGTGGCCCCATTGAAGCCTGCAACTGACAACTAATGGCAGAAGGCCTCGAATTATTTCCACGGCTGAAAAGTCGTGGCCCCATTGAAGCATTGCTTTGCACCACAAATCAATGACTTAGGGGGAGATTTCCACGGCTGAAAAGTCGTGGCCCCATTGAAGCGCTGGCGGCCGATACGTAGTACCGTCCACATTGGGCATTTCCACGGCTGAAAAGTCGTGGCCCCATTGAAGCCCCTGCCAGTCCTGGACCACAGAGGTCTTCTGCTCGCATTTCCACGGCTGAAAAGTCGTGGCCCCATTGAAGCATGCAACAAAGCGGTCTCTTATTCTGGCTGCTCCACATTTCCACGGCTGAAAAGTCGTGGCCCCATTGAAGCCTCTTATACCGAGGAATGTCAGCATCGGTGATTAGATGATTTCCACGGCTGAAAAGTCGTGGCCCCATTGAAGCATCTGTGGATGGTGGCGGAGAAGAAGGCTCCCGCGTATTTCCACGGCTGAAAAGTCGTGGCCCCATTGAAGCGACTCTCAGTATTCGAAGCTCACCAAGAAGAACAAGATTTCCACGGCTGAAAAGTCGTGGCCCCATTGAAGCGACATAAAGAAAGTACGAGAGGTAACACTGGACCCCCATTTCCACGGCTGAAAAGTCGTGGCCCCATTGAAGCATGACAAGATGGACGAGGTTACAAATGAATTTGCAATTTCCACGGCTGAAAAGTCGTGGCCCCATTGAAGCTAGTAAGTCTGCGTAGTATCTCTCATGGGCAAGCAAATTTCCACGGCTGAAAAGTCGTGGCCCCATTGAAGCGTTATATATTTCGTTACATATTCGGTTAAAGTGGCTATTTCCACGGCTGAAAAGTCGTGGCCCCATTGAAGCATAGTAGAATGTATAGATAACAAGATCCAGCATCTCCATTTCCACGGCTGAAAAGTCGTGGCCCCATTGAAGCCTGGTGCACAGGAAGAATAACAGCGGCACTACAGAAGATTTCCACGGCTGAAAAGTCGTGGCCCCATTGAAGCCTTCGTCGGACGGTAGCGGCGACAAGGATATCAGTCGTATTTCCACGGCTGAAAAGTCGTGGCCCCATTGAAGCAGCTTGTACTTTTCATCCACCTTACAAACTCAACATATTTCCACGGCTGAAAAGTCGTGGCCCCATTGAAGCAGGTTATCGTGGTTACCTTGTACCACCGTATTGATCATTTCCACGGCTGAAAAGTCGTGGCCCCATTGAAGCTTATAGACAAATCCACCTCTCAAAACTCTGGCAAAATCGCATTTCCACGGCTGAAAAGTCGTGGCCCCATTGAAGCTCTTTTACGCGCCTTTTACGCGCATTACCCAAATTTTTATTTCCACGGCTGAAAAGTCGTGGCCCCATTGAAGCATCCGTCTGCAAGGCCGATCAGCAAAAGAATCTCCATTTCCACGGCTGAAAAGTCGTGGCCCCATTGAAGCCATACGTGAACTGAAAGCGAGGATGCAATTGGGAACATTTCCACGGCTGAAAAGTCGTGGCCCCATTGAAGCAATTCGACCTTTGAACAGGATCTATACAGGCTAAATATTTCCACGGCTGAAAAGTCGTGGCCCCATTGAAGCTATCTGTCGGCGGCACGGGGGGCTACTGATGTGGGCCATTTCCACGGCTGAAAAGTCGTGGCCCCATTGAAGCAACTACTCAAAGATTTTATGAGAAAGTCTGAGAACTGAATTTCCACGGCTGAAAAGTCGTGGCCCCATTGAAGCTGTCCCATCTCGATACATAGACTCCTCCCACGATACTATATTTCCACGGCTGAAAAGTCGTGGCCCCATTGAAGCAGGTTTTTTGTCGCGGCACCTTGTGTCGTCTGCCGGATTTCCACGGCTGAAAAGTCGTGGCCCCATTGAAGCAAGTAATAATGCGTCGCCAAAAAGGATCTCCCGTTCCATTTCCACGGCTGAAAAGTCGTGGCCCCATTGAAGCGAGCTAGCCGGTTACGTCTGGGATCCTGCAAAAACCGATTTCCACGGCTGAAAAGTCGTGGCCCCATTGAAGCATCGCTCGTCATTAGCGCCGACCAGGTATATTTTCCGATTTCCACGGCTGAAAAGTCGTGGCCCCATTGAAGCCACGTACTCCGGGCATCCCGTTATGATTTCAAATCGCATTTCCACGGCTGAAAAGTCGTGGCCCCATTGAAGCATTGTTGCGGCACACAAAACGATACTTGCATCAAGATTTCCACGGCTGAAAAGTCGTGGCCCCATTGAAGCCTGCGTCAACCGAATGGGAAATTGAAAGACTACATGATCAGATTTCCACGGCTGAAAAGTCGTGGCCCCATTGAAGCATAATGTTAGCAAGTTGGAACTTGAACTCTTACCGGATTTCCACGGCTGAAAAGTCGTGGCCCCATTGAAGCGTTGATGAGTGTGTAGCTTTTCCAACTACAGGAATAATTTCCACGGCTGAAAAGTCGTGGCCCCATTGAAGCACTTCGTTTGTTACGGGCCTCGCGGTTGCGGTTTCGCAATTTCCACGGCTGAAAAGTCGTGGCCCCATTGAAGCTGAATCCGCTTCTCCCTCTTAGCTCTCTCCAATTCATTTCCACGGCTGAAAAGTCGTGGCCCCATTGAAGCAGGTCTGACGCAGCCTCGGTGTAGTAGTCGGAAGCATGATTTCCACGGCTGAAAAGTCGTGGCCCCATTGAAGCTCGCCGCCGTCGTCGTCTTCTTCTTCCATGCCACACAATTTCCACGGCTGAAAAGTCGTGGCCCCATTGAAGCGCGGTTCCAGTAAGTTCTTGCATGATACCCTCTAGCACATTTCCACGGCTGAAAAGTCGTGGCCCCATTGAAGCGTACCTGGCGATTCCCTGGTCGGTGCAGTTGACCATTTCCACGGCTGAAAAGTCGTGGCCCCATTGAAGCGTTACCTGGCTGCCCGACGCGGTAACATAGAGGTATCATTTCCACGGCTGAAAAGTCGTGGCCCCATTGAAGCCGAGGGCATCGAATTCTTGTTGTGTCAACCTCATCATTTCCACGGCTGAAAAGTCGTGGCCCCATTGAAGCTGTTTTCTAGCCCAGGCCTTCCGGGAAGGATGAATATTTCCACGGCTGAAAAGTCGTGGCCCCATTGAAGCGGGTTCCCCAGCTCATCTCTGATCGCGATGGCCAACTCGATTTCCACGGCTGAAAAGTCGTGGCCCCATTGAAGCGGGATTGTGGTCACAGCCGCTAACGAACCGGAAAAAGTATTTCCACGGCTGAAAAGTCGTGGCCCCATTGAAGCCGGTAGCGCCCAGCGCTGGGCCGACCAGCGCCAACAGGATTTCCACGGCTGAAAAGTCGTGGCCCCATTGAAGCTCATCGCCTTGACCGCCAGCTCCCCAGCCTGACCCATTTCCACGGCTGAAAAGTCGTGGCCCCATTGAAGCTCGATTGAGGTATTTGATCCTACGTTCTGCCAAGTGATTTCCACGGCTGAAAAGTCGTGGCCCCATTGAAGCAGTTTTGGCCGGATACTGACCGGAGCGGGCCTCAGGATTTCCACGGCTGAAAAGTCGTGGCCCCATTGAAGCAGCCGTTACAGCACCGTCCGCCGGTGGCGATATTTCATTTCCACGGCTGAAAAGTCGTGGCCCCATTGAAGCCCGATCTCATCTGCAATGTCTCGCTGAGATTTGCCGGATTTCCACGGCTGAAAAGTCGTGGCCCCATTGAAGCATCATTTTGTGGACCTCCGGCGCTGCTCTTCAAGGATCATTTCCACGGCTGAAAAGTCGTGGCCCCATTGAAGCATTGGGAACCGCTAGCGGGGATGGGATAATAGAAACCATTTCCACGGCTGAAAAGTCGTGGCCCCATTGAAGCAGGACCAGCTGGGCGGTCATCAAGGCAGATACCCAAAAGATTTCCACGGCTGAAAAGTCGTGGCCCCATTGAAGCCGCGCCGACCTGGACCAGCTTGTCAACGTTGGCGATGATATTTCCACGGCTGAAAGTAGCTGGTTTTCCCAAGGCACGAAATAGTTTTCGGATGAAACACGGTTCGATCAGCGAATCTCCCATTTTATGTGCGGATAAAATTGTAGTGATTGAGCAAATAATTCAATAGGATCGGAAAGCACCTGAATTCTATTCGTTGTTAGGTATTCGATATCCTTTTTAACTACATCCATCATAATTCTTGCGTCAAGTTGCTGAAGGTACTCAAAATGCAGATGCTCGAAAAGCGTGAGTTCTATAGTGAGTATGACCTGAGAGAAGCTAGAAGGAATTCGGTGAAAAATCCTGCTGCCCATCAGGCCTCGGCTATCGACCATCTCCTTAAATGGTACAAAATCCGCCATAATACCTATGCCGGAGGAATTCTAGTTTTACCCACAGGAGGGGGAAAAACATTCACTGCTATTCGATTTCTTTGCCTAACTGCATTATCAGATGGCTATAAAGTATTGTGGCTCGCCCATACACATCATCTATTGGAGCAAGCATACCATAGCATCAAGGATCATATTGGAATAATTTCCGAGCCTAAATCCTCTCTAATGGTGCGGGTAGTGTCCGGCACTATAGGACACTTCCATGCAGCAGACATCAATTCTGATGATGACGTAGTAATTGCAACATTGCAAACCATAACCAAAGCGTATAAAGAGGATCATAATGCCCTACGATCTTTTATCGATTCAGCGAATGGGAAGCTCTTTGTGGTTTTTGATGAGGCTCATCACGCTCCCGCACCAAGCTACCGCAAGCTCATACAGGACCTCAGGGAAAGATGTAATCAAATGTACCTCTTAGGTCTAACTGCAACACCAGTGTACAGTGATGAAAGGCTCCAAGGTTGGTTATCGGACTTATTCAGGCAGAATATAATATATCAAGTGACTCCGCAATCTCTCATGGCGGAGAGAATTTTAGCCAAGCCTATAACGGAACAGGAAAGGACGCAATTTACACCCAGCTTTGATCTGAGGGAATATCAAAAGTGGATTGGGACTTTCAGGGACTTACCTGAGGATATTATAACCCAATTGGCAGAAAACAATGACAGAAACGCATTTATTGCTAAGCATTATGCAGACAATAAGGAAAAGTATGGGAAGACCCTTATCTTTGCAGATCGTTGGTTTCAGTGTGAGGCCATTATCGAATACCTCCGCAAGAGTGGAATTCAGGCTGGGGCTGTCTATAGCCATATCGATGCCGATCCTGGGAGTGCTGATGCACGGAATAGGCGCAAATCGGACGAGAATGCCAAAGTTCTCGATGCATTTAGGAGGAACGAACTTGATGTACTCCTCAATGTCCGGATGCTTACCGAAGGCACGGATATACCTGATGTGAACACTTGCTTCATTACCCGCCAGACCACTAGCCAGATCCTGCTTACACAAATGGTAGGGCGTGCTCTTCGAGGACCAAAGTTTGGTGGCACTCCTGATGCCTATTTAGTATTCTTTACCGATAATTGGGAACCATTGATCAACTGGGCAGAATACGATCAATTAGGCGGCGAATCTGGGCCAGGTGAGAGGGAATATGGGAAACGCCCACCTCTCAGGTATATCTCTATCGAACTTGTTCGCAAGTTGGCTGCCCAGATGGAAAGCGGGATAAATATAAATTCTGCACCATTCAAGACCCTTCTCCCAAAAGGATGGTATAGAGTTGAGTATGCAGCGAGGCAGCAGGGAACTGAAGAAATTGAGCATATAAGGCGCCTAGTAATGGTCTTCGAGCACGAATATCAGAGCTATGAGGATCTATTAAGCGAACTTTCAGCCAATGTTAACGCCAGCTTCTATGATGAAGGAGTTCAATTTGCCGAAGTCTCATCTACCGTGGATGAGCTAAGGAGAGCATTTTTCCGGAACAGCGAGGATCATTTCGGATCGAACTTAAACCAGGATATTTTTAGCATAGCACGGCACATAGCTCAGAATTCCTCGGTGCCTAAATTCTTCGAGTTCGAGGAAAGAAAGAATCATGACCTGGATGACATCGCTAAGGATCTAATGGCAAAGAACCTTTCTCGCATACAGGAAGACGATGCTCTAAGATTAGAGTTCAACCGGGTGGATCGATACTGGCAGGTGCTATATATCTCATATGAACTATTCAAGAGCCAGTATAATGCTTGTGTTGAGTATATTCTACATGCATCTCGGCATAGTGGCTCCTTGGAAGGTCACAGAATAACTTCTCTAACGAGTTCACCTCAACCACCTGAGCCATCCAATGAGCTCAAATGGCAGGTAAAGAGTCGAGATGGAGGGTGTCTTTGTTGCGGAAGTAATAGCAGTCGAAAGCTAGAAGTGGATCATATAATGCCTCGATACTTTGGAGGTGTCAACATACTTGATAACCTGCAAACCTTATGTAGCAATTGCAATCGACTAAAGGGAACCAAGAGTGTGAATTTCCGCGACTGCCAGACCGATCTGACCCAGCCTCCAGAGAAATTACTCGAGTTTGATACACCCTCAGGAGTGAAAGCCTCGGAACCTGAGGAATGGATGCAATTCTTATCCAGGACGGTCAATTTCTTCTACCAGTGTGGAGCAGTTCATGGAATATCAATAGCAAAGAGAGGAGATGCATTCCATAACTGGTTAGTGTATTTAAATGCAGGTAATGATCCAAGGTGGCTTGAACCACATTTGAAACCTCTTTTTAAACGTATCATTCAGGCCAAGAAGGATGCGGGATACGCATATCCATCTTCAATAACGATTCGAGCCCCTGATATGCAAGATGTCAAATATAAGGGACGGTAGTCTTTTTTACACCCATCCTTCACGCGGCAAGATCTGCCCACTTTTTATTCAGAGTGCTGGAACTTTAAAGCCATCTGCTGGCGAGAGCAAAAATCGTACACTTTTCCCTATAATTATAATAGGGGAATATGTACGATTTTTTCACGCATTTTCTCTCCAGAGTCGATCCAGGCGGACGAAATATAAAAAAACAGGGTGAATGCGCTAAGAGACGTCTTCGCGCATCACCTCGTCAATATCAAGCTCCATAAAGCCGGATGTAACTTCTTGAAATCCCAATCCTAGATCTATGAGCTCCTTTTCAGCTTCGATGGCCTTCTCAATGATGCCAATTATTGCCGGGTCGTGCCCTTGTATGCCTATCTTCTTGCCAATGTCTTCTGGACGAATGCCCTCCTTGTAGCTATCCCATATATCTTGACGTAGCTGGGCAGTAACGTCGCATACTCTTTTCTCGGAAATACAACCAATATCTTGTTTTATCTCCCACTCGGAACGACCCGAGAGATACTGATGTCTTATGTAATAGACCCTTTCTTTCGGGACATCTCTTTTCTTTGTGCCTACAACCTCGGATACGACACTAATATGAATCCCCAATTTTTCCGCGATCTCCTTTTTGCTAAGCTTTTGCAGGCGCAAATCCTCTATTTCGGCTAGGTCTTCCTCACGCACCATATTGTTGACCTTTCTGCCTAATTCCTGCCCTGCCAGTTCGTCAAGTGAGAGTATATTTACATCGGATCCACGACATGCCGGGCAATAAATGGCATCGATGCGAGCAACATTGAACATTGCTCCGCATTCGTTGCATGCATGCCAGATAGCCGGGTTCAGACTGTACATCCAAGACAACTGCCCTTTCGCTCTTTCTCCTCTAAGAGTCGCAACATATTCTCTCAGATACGCTTCACGATTTGCCTTTATTGTGTCTACATTAGGCGCAGCATTTCCGCTAGCATTCACTTCAATATTCTCCATGCATATCACTCTCCTCCTCAATGCCGTTCATTGCATCATTATAGAATCCCCATTCTTCTGGAAGCTCAGTTGAATTTGAAGGATTGTCCTCATGGAACTCAGCGTACGTGTTATCGACATCGCATTCTGCGGGTTCGTCGTTAGTGTTGAATTCTTCCTGGTCTGTTGACGCAGTGGCCCCTGGAGCTGGCTCTGGCTGCTCTGTAACGGTCTCGGTGCCCTGTCCATTTTGCCCAGGATCGAGACTATTCGTCTCGATCTCTTTCAGCCTGGCCGTCAGCTTCTGGACCATGTCATGCATCTCAGCCAGCTTCTCTGGACTTGGTGCAGCCTCCAGATCTTCCAGAAGCCTCATGCAGCTTTGGAGGCTCCTGCTGAGCTTATCAAAGGGTCCTTTGCTATTCGCATCTCTAGGAGCGATCTCCTTTATGATGGCCGCAACCTTAGGTCGCTTCCCCCCCGCGATCTCGGTTTCAATCCTCTCCACAATCTTTGCCTGAGTTTGATCGTCAAAGGCGGTCACCCTTGCGGCGGCGCTAACGGCAATCTTGCCTGCGTGAGCCAGCTTCACAAGACCAGGAATGCCCTTTTCAGAGACCTTTTTGGCATAGGAGACGGTCTGATGAGAGACACCCATGTCATCAGCAGCTTTATGGGCAGATCGGCCAAAATTGCCCTGGTCTAAATTTGGATCCAGGTCGGTTCTGGTTCCCTTGCGATCCTTTGCTTCTTCTGCGTATAGAGCTTCCAGCGCTACCGCTAACATGGCACGCTGAGATTCGTTCAAGTTGCGGCGCCCCCACTGGTTATTAATAATCCAAATTTTTGCCGCAATGGGATTGGGGAGGTCAACCTCTACGACATCGAAAGTAATATCAAGCTCTTTGCATATCCTGTAGCGTTTATGGCCATCAAGGATGGTATTATGGCCTTTCCAGATGGTCAACGGTTCGCGGCAACCATCTCTAGAGATATTTGCTACTAATGCCTCATACTCGCTGTTGGTCAGAGGAGGTATAAGGCACTCCAGTTGAGGGTCAACCATTGGGATGGGCATTGCGGTGAGGACAGTTTCGTCTGCCTCTTGTTCGGTCCCAGCGACAGGATTTGCCTGACTAATCGGAATGCTCTCAATGTGTAATGCAGCGGCTTCTCCATCCATTCAGACCACCACACATTGAGTGTTGTTCAAATGCGATACATACTCGGCCTTCTCGACCGACCCATATGTCTTGGCTTCAAACATACTTCAATCACCTACATTCTGTGACTTTGCTTTTGGTGAACGAATGATGCCCAAGTTGCCAAACCGTCCAACCTTGGATCGCTCGTATCTTACCACCAACTATCTATACGCCTTCAAAGTATATATAATTTATTTATTATTTATAGTTAAAAAGAATAATTGTTTATTCAAAAGTTAGAAGAATCATAAACGGCCCTAGATAGCGAAATCTATTTAACAAGCGAATAGAATTCTTGAGCCAAAATGCTGACCAAGACTCAGGCAAAAATCATACTCGTCTTGCTGGATAATGAGGGGCATGCAGGATGGGAGTTGGCAAGGATATTGGAGATGGAAGATAGCAATCTACATCCAATTTTAAAAAAGTTGGAAAGAATGAAAATCATATACAAAGGGGAAATAAGGAAGTCGAGAAATACCCAGGCAAAGAAGCCATCGGAACGCTTTGAGTTCCCATATTACTTAAGTAATAATTTAGACGACCTAAGAATTATAATAAAAGAATTAGTTAATACGGATAAGATCTATGATGCTGGATTCATACTTGGTATCTTGAGAGAAAGCAAATATATTGAAACAATGCAAGAGCAATACAAAGAAGAGCTCAAGAAGACCGTTATAGACGAATTGCGAAACAGCTATGCTCCATTAAGAGATCCGTTTTTCGCGAAAGTGATAGAGCCCTCATTTGATTTACAGAGTCTTGCTCCTGCATGCGGTATTTGCCCTATTTCTGATATCGAACAATGGTACCTGGATTATAAAGGCAATTGGAATTCATTGAATGTTAAATATGATAATTCTCCTTTGGATGCGGCACCAAATATGTAGGTCACACGGTTCCGATCCCTCAAATCCATTTTCTTGGCGTCCGCACGCGCGATTATATCTTTGTCCAAATTTTTGACCGCCGCTGGCTTATTGATCAATAGGCGCTATGCGGCGAAAAACGCACAAAATCCCCTATATATATTATTAGGGGAAAGTGTACGATTTCTTCCTGATATCTCCGATGCGAGGGATGAATCCTCGGAATGGCTTGTTAAGCCCAGAAAGTCCTAATTCATAGTCTCAGGAACTGCTCATACTTTTCCCGCTTTGTTGCATCCGAAATGTGCAGATATCGCATAGTGGTGTGTACGTCTGAGTGCCTCATGATATCCTTTATTGAGAGGAGATCGCAGCCTCGCTTCACCAGGAGACTGCCCATGCTATGCCGTGCGAACACGTGGACACCACCATGTTTTTCGATACCGGCGAGTCTCTTGTACTGCACGAACATTCGGTGGACACCGCGTCGTTCCCATCGCCCGCCGAAATCGGTATAAAAAAGTGGCTTACGCCCATCGATTACGAGTGGGGCGCGCACTTCGAGATAACGACGCAGGGTCTTTGCGCAATCGTCGGTGATGAAGACTAGAGCATCTTTGCCACCTTTGCCATTACGAACCCGAACTGTTAACGATTTTAAATCTAGATCCGCGTCATCCAAATTGCATAATTCACTTGCACGCAAACTAGCATAAAACAGTGTCTTTAACATTGCAATATGTTTTATATTATTACATATAGAGAAGATTCTAGCTATATCTATCTCATCAAAATAGTATGGTATGGTGTTATTCGGTTTTATGAATTTAAATGTTACGTTCTGTCCGAGCATTTCATGATACTTTTTTATTGAGAAAGAATAATTATTTATCGTGCTTCGAGACAGCTTCCTATCATGAAGAAGATCGCGGAATCTGGCAAAATCGTCAGCATTAGGCGATTCAGTCCCCGAAATCTCCAAGTATTTGCCCACATGTAACACATACATGGGAATGGACGATGGCCTCAGCCCGTTATTCTCCAAGTACCGGCGATAGCGCTTCAGCGCGGGCTTAATGTCTTCAGGTCCGGCTTCCCTTCTCCAGTTCACATCCAACCGCTTCTTTGGCATCCTGCATCATCCTAGAAGCAGCGCAAGAAAAAGAATCCTGTCACATGCAGAAAAATTCTGCGGATGTGTTAGACCAAAATCGATATCAGTAATGCGGGGGACGGGAGTCGAACCCGCGAACGTCTTCACGACAGGGTCCTAAGCCCTGCGCCTTTGACCTCTTGGCAACCCCCGCATACAGCTTTTCCTTATAGCCGCCGCCCTCCCACCAGCCACTCCAGCACAGCCTTGCTTGTGTGCAGGCGGTTCTCAGCCTCGTCGAAGACCACCGACTGCGGGCCGTCCATCACCTCATCGGTGATCTCCTGGCCCCGGTGAGCCGGCAGACAGTGCATCACTATGGCATCCTCTCCGGCCGCGTCCACGAGAGCTTGGTTTATCTGGTAGCGCCCGAAGATCCGCAGCCGCTCAGCCTCCTCAGCCTCGTCTCCCATTGAGATCCATGTGTCGGTGACAAGCACGTCTGCTTCTTTAGCCCCCTCAAGCGGATCTGATATTACCCGGGGGGCCCGGCCAATCTGCATGGCCTGTTCAAGTATTTTGCTCTTTGGCTCATATCCGGGGGGTGAGGCCACCACCATCTCCATTCCCATGAGAGCCGAGGCCAGGATCAGCGAGTTGCAGACGTTGTTTCCGTCGCCCACCCAGGTGACCTGAAGGCCCCGCAGGCCGCCGAAGTACTCCCGGATCGTCATCAGATCTGCCAGTATCTGTAAAGGGTGCTCCTGGTCAGATAGCGCGTTCATCACAGGTACCGAGGCGTAGCGGGCCAGCGTCTCCACAGTCTGGTGCAAGAAGACACGGGCGGTGATTCCGTGAACGAAGCGGGAGAGCACACGGGCAGTGTCGGCAACCGTCTCCCCCCGCCCAAGCTGCAGCTCGCTCGAGCTCAGGTACATACCCCTGGCCCCCAGCTCCGCAGCCGCCACCTCCAGCGACACCCTGGTGCGGGTGGACGGCTTCTCAAATATCATTGCTATGCTTCGCCCGAAGAGGGGCATCGTCTCCAGGGGCGCGGGCGTATTGCAGTTTGTATGCGCCGCGTACACCTCTGCTCGAAGCTGTTTCAGCTCCTCGGCCCGGTCCAGCACGGCTGTGATCTGACCGGGGCTGAGATCGGCTATCGATATCAGATGGGTGGGTTTTGGGAAGGGACTGTACGTGGACATATCGGATCATCCCTGGACAATGCCCAAAAGGAGCTCCTCGATCTTGAGAACCGGCCCCGACGCAGATGACAGGCGGGCTTCGATTCGCTTGAACTCGGGGATCTTAGACGGCCCCACCTGCCCTGATACCAGCTGGTTTGACCATGGGCTGTTTGGCATGAAGGCCACCCCCGGGTGAGACTCCTGATCCACCCCAGCATTCACAACAACCGAACCGGCGTCAGACGCGACCGTGACAGCACTCCCATCCTTTATCCCGGCACGATCGGCATCCCCCCTGTCGAGCAGGATCAGAGCGCTAGCCTTGCGGTACTCCTCTCCGTAGCGCCCGGCCTCCTGGGCCTCGCTCTGGAATATATCCCTGAACGTGACCACCAGGACACTTAGCTCCGCCACCTAAACCACCTCCCTGATCCTGGCCAGAACCTCAGCATCCGAAGGAGATGCCCCCTCCACCACCGGAGCCAGCTCCACCCTGACCCCGTCCATTCGAAGGGCTGCCCCGCCTGCCTCAAGGCCGGAGAGGGCGGTTGGGATCACCACCCTGGCAAGGTCGGCGGTCAGGTTGCGGTGTGGGTCCATCACCACTACGGGTATTTTTGCCAGCTTCCTGGCAAATGCCGCAGGCAGAGACGATACCGGATCCGATCCGACGACAAGCGCTGCGTCGCATGAATCCAGCGCCGAGATTATGCCGTTTTCCTGCCCGCGCCTGGCCTCGCCGTCGGCAAAGGATACCTGGTTTATCCCCCCCGTCTGCTCGAAGAGGGTCTGATTGAACCCTCGCATGTTGTAATGACCCACCATGGGAATCACCCGGAAGGGCACGCCCTCGTTCAGCCTGGCCACCAGCTGGGAGAACAGGTCCAGCCTGTCCTTCAGGGAGTAGACCAATCCAAGGCCCGGGAAGATGAATCCCATCTTGGCCTTCTTAAGAGTCGTAACAAAAGAGATCATGCGCTTCTTGTCCTGCACCTTCGGCATCTTTCCGTCCAGAACCGACAGGATAGCCTCTATGAACTCGGCATCTCCTCCCGGCGGGATCTGGAAGTAGCCGTCTGCCACGATCTTGGCCGTCGGCGACTCTCTAACGTCCACTGCAAAAGCTGTCCTGTCCTCCTCAAAGCCCTTCTGCAGCTTCTCGCCACGAGGGAAGTAGGAGAAGCGCGACATATGGCGGGGATGGCTGCTTGTGGGGTCCGATCCCCAGTAGATCAGTGTATCCCCGAAGTTCCGCACGTCATCTAGGGTGCCTGTGGGCATCTGCCCCCGTATAACAAGCTCCATCAACGGCCCCTGGCAGAACGATGATGTGTCGTCGATCACTCCGCCAAGCTTCCTGGCCAGAGCGATTCCGGCCTGCTGGGCCTCGAGCGTTGAGTTCGACCACCCGAAAAGCAGAGGCCTCTTTGCCCCGCTCAGTATCTCCGCAGCCCTGGAGATGGCATCCCCCACGTCCACTTCAGATCCGTCGGCCCGCGGAGATGCACGCTCCGAGTACAAGGACCTAAACCTGCCCAGCCCCTTTCGGCACAGGTTCTTGGTCCTGGCGATCCGGCCGCTCTCCAGGGTCACCTCGATATCATCGCACAGAAGGGAACAACCAGTACAGACAGCCATTAAACTCACCTACACGAACTCGATGGCCTTGCTCGGGCAGGTGGATGTGCAGAGATTGCACATTATCCGGTTGGGCCCGAACCGCCGGCACTCCTTGGGATTCAGGCACTTCACCACGCCGTCCTCGACCATCAGGATAACCTTATCGCTCTTCGGACCAAGCCCGATTGCCGAGCCCCGTGGATCGTTGGCAACATTGACGGGGCAGGCCACCACGCAGTTGCCGCAGCCATAGCACTTTTCGTCATGGATTATAAGGCCGGTCTCCGAGGCGCTGGCAAGTGGGGCCATCACCTCCCGCAGCTTCTTGAGCTTGGCCTCGTACTTGGGCTCCAGAAGAGGTGTACAGTCCTCGATATTCTTCTCCTTGGCCAATAGGGCCACGGCGAAGGCCATGCAGGTGGGAAGGCCGCATTTCTTGCAGTTTATCTTGGGCGTAAGCTGATAGATCTCCATGGCGCCGACCATAACACCACAACTCCGCGAGAAGGATTACTCAGAGCAAAGCACCAATCAGTAATAAGAATGTTGGGCGCTTTTTCCCCTCAGGCCAGGGAAAAACTTTTCTCAGACGTCTTCCACTACTCAAATGATGCCCTTCCGAAACCCCCTGGCTCTGCTGGGCCTGCTGAGCGTGGTTCCGCTGATAATCCTCTATCTGATCCGCCCCCGGCCAAAGGAGGTTCCTTTTTCATCGCTTCGCTTCTTGGAGGCGGGCGAGGCCCAGCACTCCGCGGCCTGGAGCCGGCTCATCACCGACCCGCTCTTCTGGATTCAGCTGATCGTCCTGATATCCCTGGCCACCGCAGCCGCAGGTCCTTATACCGTATCTCCCGGCGTCCCAGGCAGCCATCTGGTTCTGGTGCTGGACCTGTCAGCCAGCATGGAGCAGGCGTTTTCCCAGGCAGTTGAGACCGCCACCTCAAGCATGGAAGGCTACGACAGGATAAGCATAGTGCTGGCCGAAAACGTGCCCGCAGTTGCGCTGAGGGAGGGAAGCCCTGAAGAGGCCAGCTCGGTGTTATCCAGGCTTGCCCCCAGAGATGTCATGGCCGACCTCTCCTCGGGACTCTCGCTTGGCAGCAGCCTGACCGGAGCCGAGGGCGGAAACATCCTGCTTGTATCAGACTTCATAAGCTGGAGCGGGGACGACCCGCAGTCCACCAGGGCCTCGCTTGAGGCTTCCGGAGCAAGCATAGTCTTTGCTGCAGTCGGAGGGGCGGCAGACAACGCCGGCATCGTTGGAGGATGGCTTGAAGAGACGCCGGACGGACTGAAGTACACATGCCGCATACATAACTATGGAGGCCAGCGCCAGATATCTGTCAAGGCCTCTGGACCTGGAGGAGATTCCGTCCAGGTGCTGGATATGGAGCCCGGCGCCGACCGTTACTTCTCGTTTTACACCGGCCCAGGCCTCAGCACGGTGACCCTTCAGACAGAAGATGCGATTGAGGCAGACAACGTCGCCTACATCTCCTCACCAACGAGAAGGGACCTCGAGATCCTGTATATCGGAGACGAGGGGCCAGCCCTAGCAGCCCTCCTGTCCCTGCCATCGGTAACGGTCCGCCGCTCAGGTCAGCCAGCCGGCGCCGACCTCGTGGTCATGGCCAAAAACGGCACCGCCGATGGGGAGCTCAACCGCTACATCTCATCCGGCGGGCACCTGATCTACATAGCCTCCGGCCCAAACGAGAACCCCGACTTCCTGCCGGTGAGGACGGGGGTGCTGCGCAACGACTCATCCACTCTGTGGGCCAGGGCCCCAGGCTTTGCTTCCGACATCCACTTCGAGGAGATCGGCGTGGATAGCTACCTTGAAGCATCGGCCAGGAGGAGGTCCACGACAATGGTGGAGGTCAACGGCTTTCCCGCACTGTCTTACTGGACGATAGGCAGAGGAACCGTTATCTACGACGGCCTGGAGATGGGCGGCACCGACTTTTCCCAGCGCCCCGAGTACCCTATATTCTGGTACAATATGGTCGGATGGCTGGCCGGAAATCCCAGACCTGCCGACCTCAACCGAAAGACCGGTGAGGTGATACCGCTGGGCGAGGCGACTGCTGTGCAGACGCCAGGCGGAACTGTAATCACATCCGCCCTGCTCCTCGACCTGGCAGGGATCTACAACCTGAAGGGAGCGGAGATCGCAGCCAACCTCTACGAGCCGCGGGAGTCCGACCTTCACGACAAAGCTTCTTACCCGGCAGGCCAGTTCCAGCCTGCTCAGGGGACTCAGAAGATCATGGAGAACGATCTATCCCCCTGGCTGATACTGGCCGCTGCCGCACTTGTGCTTCTTGAGATGGCTATCATCCGCCGCAGGAGGGAGGTGTGATGGACGGGATATTCTTCAGCCACCCACAACTGCTCTGGCTCCTGCCACTGGTCATGATAGCAGGTGGCCTGCTCCTGCGAAGGGGAAAGAACAGGCTGCTTGTGGTCTCCCGCATAGTTGTGGTCTGCCTTCTGGTGGTAGCCCTGGCCAACCCTTACGTCGTCGCAGAACATTCCAAAGAGGTCAAGAGGCCCCGCGTCACCATCCTGGCAGACCAGACAGGCTCGACCGAGATATTCGACTGGCAGGCAGCCGAGCGGATGGCCGCCGCCCTTCCTGACTCTGCGCTTCGCTACTTCTCCGGTGAGAGCACGCCTCTGGGAGAGAAGGTCCTCCAGTATGCGCCGCAGGCTGACACACTGCTGCTTGTCACAGACGGATACAGCACGTCTGGCCGGCCGCTTGCCGAGGCCATCGCTCTCGCCCGCTCCTCGAACGCAACTGTATTCGCCCTGGAGCAGGTGCCTGTCCAAGGAGAGGTGGGAGTGGAGATACAGGGAACAGGAACTGCTGTTCAGGGTGGGGACTATCCCTTCAAGGTGCTGGTAAGAAGCGCCGGACCGGAGGGATTCTCTGCTCAGGGCACGCTCGAGGTCTTCGTCGATGACAGTTCGATCTACTCAGGAGACCTCGCCCATGCCAACGGCTCTCTGCGCATGTCTCACCGGTTTGCCAGCACCAAAACCCACCTGATCCGAGCGGTCGTAGATCCATCCTCAGACCACCAGCCCCAGAACAACCAGTTCTCCCGTGCCGTCTACGTAGTTCCCAAGCCCCCCGTGCTGCTGGTGTCTGCCAAGCCCTCCCCACTCTCCACAATCCTCTCCAGCCTCTTCCAGCTGACCACGGCAGCCGAGCTTCCTTCGGACCTGGACGGATTCAAGGCGGTGGTTTTGGACGACCAGAGGTATCGATCCGACCTGAACAGGCTGCGTGAGTATGTCAGAGAGGGCGGCGGACTGGTGGTCGTTGGCGGGCCCAGCACATTTGAGCTGGGCGGCTTTTATAAAACGCCCTTCGAATCTGCCCTGCCTGTGATCTCAGCCCCAAGCCGCTTCGAAGGAGGCAAGGTGATGGTCGTTGTGATGGATATATCCGGCTCCACCATGACGCCAATGCGCCAGGGGCAGGCTGCAACCTACCTGGACTACGAGAAGTCGCTGGCAATAGAGCTTCTCCGCTCGCCTGAGCTGCGTGACGCCCAGGCAGCTGTAGTGGTCTTCGGGACCAAGGCCTATGTGGTCACCTATCCTGTCCCCCTTGCCAGGTCCAGGACGGTCCTTGAAGACGACATCAAGAGCCTGCAGACCCCGATAGGAAAGGATGAGACGAACCTGGACGACGGCCTCGGCCTGGCCTGGCAGATCATAAATGCAAGCCAGACCGAGGCCGAGCTGGTGGTCATCTCTGACGGCAGGCTGGAGCCGGATAAGCTGAAAGGCGACTCTGTCTTCATCCACTCGTCTGAGCTCATTAAGGAAATGAACGTGACCACCACAATGATCCAGGTGCAGGCCTTCGATGGCTCGGGCGGCCGTCTGGACGCCCTGGCTGCAGAGACCGGCTCGGTATTCTACCCGGCCATCTACCCAAGCTCCCTTACCATCCGCACGGCAGAGGAGATGCCAGTGCAGACGGAGGAAGAGGAGAGCGTACCGACTGATTCCGGCTATGGGCTTATCATCGCAAACTCAGACCATTACATAACCAGGGATATCGATCTGAACGTCTCGGTCAACGGCTTCAACGACGTCACCCCAAGAACAGGCGCCCAGAGGCTGGTGGTCATGCCTGACGGCAAGCCGATCCTCACTGCCATGAGGTACGGGCTGGGCAGATCGGTGGCCCTGTCCACCGACGACGGGAGTTCTTGGGCTGGAAACCTGTACGGGGCTGAGAGCTCCATGCTGATCTCGTCCATGACGAACTGGGCGGTTGGGGACCCCCGGCCGGAAGCCGAGCGGATCGATGCGGAGGACGGCTGGAAGGGATCGGCCCTGGAACTGATCATCACGAGCTCACGCCCGCCAAAGATAGATATGCAGGGGGTAAACGTGGAGAGCGCTGGGGAGGGACGGTATACAGCCACCTTGACACCGAACAGCACCGGGCTCTACTATATCGGTGACTTCGGATTCTTCGTGAACTACCCCCTGGAATACCGGGAGATGGGAGTAAATCCGGGACTCAGGGACGCGGTGGAGGCAAATGGAGGACGGGTCTTCACCGAGGATGAGGCCAGGATGAACCTGGTAGAAGCAGCACGACAGGCCAGCCAGAGAAGGGTGGAGGAACGGGTCAGCCGTCAGGGCACGCTCCTACTTCTGGCTCTTGCGATATTCCTGGCCGAGGTGGTGCTGCGGCGGTTGCGGGAGCTGAAATCCCGCCTCCGGCGTATTTGAGTACCACCATCAGATTTTAATAGCATCCCATCTTAGGAGTAATCGGATTTTACGGAGGTAACGCTAACAAGATGAGTTCGGAGATGTGCACGGTCTGCGGTCTTCCCAGGGAACTCTGCATCTGCGAAGAGGTGGCCAAGGAGCAGCAGCGCATCGTGGTCAAGGTCCACAAGCGAAGATATGGAAAAGAGGTCACAGTCATCCAGGGCATCGATCCCCATGAGATAGACCTGCAAGAGCTCTGCACATATCTGAAATCCAAGCTTGCTTGTGGCGGGACCGTCAAAGAGGGCGTAATAGAGCTGCAGGGCAACCACTCCGGCCGGATAAAAGAGATCCTGATCAAGAGGGGATTCGGACCGAACCAAATAAGCCTCTAAGGCCGGGTTCTCGCCCTGGAGGTCGGAAGCGTCATTTTCCCTCATAGCGGGGATGAGCTGGGCTACTAAGGTGGCCTTTCAACCCCTTCGTTTCTTAAGTATCCGATCGACTTTCTTGATATCTCTTTCTCGCCTGGCCGGAAAGCCTCAGAACCGAGAGTCGATTCGGGCCAGAGTTGAGCCGGAGCAGCCATACACGAGACTGGCATTTCGCAAATATCCAAAATCACGCAATCGTATCTACGGATCAGTACGGCTGCCCCGGATTTGCCCAAAAAGGAATCATGTGACTGGCGGACCCGGGACCTGGGATCCGCCATCCAGGCCGGCAAAATCCGCCCTGGATGCAGGTTACCTCATCGGACGGCTTTATACAGCTTCAGACTGCCCTGAGCCTCTGAAGACTATGGCGAAAACCCACTCGCTCAGCTTGGCACAGTGCTCAGGCACGCATTCATCGATGCAGCCTGCACAGGGCTCAAAACATCCCTCGGCCAGAAGAGGGGAGAATCGACCAGGATCGGATTCCTGCCTGACGCCAGTCAGGCGGTAGGTCCTTATTCCATCGGCTGAGACGATCTCCCGGGTTATCTGCCGGTCCTTCAGAAGCCTTGCCACAATCCTGGAGCACTTGCGGGAGTCTATGCCCAGGGCCTTCCAGAGATCGCTCTGGAGAACCCCTTCAGGATGGGATTTTATGTACTCCAGGGCATCTTCTGTCATGATATCTCCAGATATGGGTTCATTCGGCCGGGCTGATAAGTATTATGTTGTTTCCCCGGAGTATGACCGAGCCCAATGAGCGGGTTTTTTCGCCATTGACTATCTCCACCGTCTCCAGGAGATGCAGATTTAGGTATTCATCCACGCTGTTCAGTACGCCCTCCAGGATATGCCGTGGAGAACCCTTCATCTCCACCTGGATCTTGGTGCCTATCAGAGACTGGACTTTCTTGCTGGGAAACATAGGTTTTGCCTCATCTTGGTTTGATGATCAGGTATCAGCAGGCCAGGGACCTCGGAGGTCCTTGGCCCTTCTCGAAAATAGAGCAGGCGAGACTATTTTTGCATGGCCTGCCGACCCTTCATGCGGACTCAACCGCTTTTACGCCTGGCACGTTCTTCTTGAGCTCCTTCTCCACGAAGTTCTTCAGGGTCATTTGAGAGAAGGGGCAGCCAGCGCAACTCCCGGTCAGACGGACCTTGACTATGCCATCTACTATATCCACCAGCTCGACGTCTCCACCCTCGATACGCAGCACGTTCTTTATGGATTCAAGAGTGGCCTGGACCGCTTCATTCATGTTAGCCATTGGGACTTCAATCTCCTCTGACCTTTATGGACCTTACCTGATGGCCGATAATTGTAAACCTTATCCCCTTTAAACCTTGCTCCAGAAACTGGATGAGCTGCTCGCAGCGATCGGTTCTTACCACGGTATTGACTATGACCCCCGGCTCAGAATGGTTCTTTATGGTCTCGATGGTCATGTCCGGGTCCTCCTTGAGCCTGAAGTTCTTCCATGCCCGTGGAGACATGCCCTGGTACTCGTACAGGTAGAAGCCGGATATCCCGAACTCGGTTAGCAGGTTTATGACCTTGATCACATGCTCATGATCAATAAAAACCTTAACCATGGTCTTCATCTCAGCAACCCCTTTCCTATATATCCCAGGTTACCTTAAGTAATTTTCCGGCTTCCTCGGTAAGGGCACACGATGCACTCAACGGACATCCGGTCCTGAGATGATGCGAAGAGAAGCACCCACTCGACGAAAAAGAAGACAGGCCGCCTGGGAAAGACCCGACGACGATTCCGCCGGATGTCCGGCCGGCAGAGGCGCTTCTTTAGTCGCAGGGCATCTCTTGTTGCTCAAGAGATCTCGGATAAGCACCATACAATGCGGCGTATTGATGCTGTCGATCCCGGTCGATCCGAACCGGCCGGCCAAAGAGGCAGCCAGCCTCGCGGAAAAACCCGCCAGTCCGCAGATGTCCTCAATTCGGGATTTCAATGGATCGATGCTGGAATTGCGACGATAGACGTCAACTACCCCCCCGTGAACGGGGTGGCTTGTAGCTGCGCAAAAAGTCGCGCCACGTTTGGCCGGTTGACACAAAGCTAGCGAAGCTCTGAGGGGTCATAGATTTCTCTTACCCTGGCGATCTGCCTTGCGCGAGAGCTCTTGACGCCGTTGTTGCCAAGTCTTTCCACTTGACTCAGATCATTCCCTTAAGGGAATCATGCCACGCAAAAACGATTGTCTTTCGTTCACCGTCTTTTCTGCAAGCAGATCTTGCAGTGCCCTACCAGCTTTCGATCTCTCGAAAGCACGGCGAAAGACTGTTTCCTGGCCGATCAGCGCCAGGGAACTATAGCGTAATATGACGTAATAGTATTTAATCTATAGGCAAAAGCGCTAAACTCAAGTACTATCACAGTGTATTACGCTATATGTGATATACTAATGTCAGATTGAAAACGGAAAACAAGAGACCGCTTGAAGAGGTACGGCTCAAAGGGTGAAAGCTATGATGACATCATTGTTAGATTGTTGGATGCCGCAGAAACTAAGGGCAGGGCTTCGCTTTCATCCTGTTGCGACTTCGTCGCAACTCCACCGGACTCGCAGTCCGGGAGACCACCCTGAAGGGTGGGGTCTTCCCGCTGCGCCCTCTCCGACCCCTGGAGATAAACTCAGATTGGGTCTGCAATCTGCCGGCATCCAAAAAGTAGAAGCCCGTCCACTTTAGGGGGCGGGAGTAGTCACTCTTTTATCCTTCGAGAGACCTTGCTGGCAAAGATGACCAGAGACATTAGAGAGGTGCTCAAAGAGGCAGATATAACGCTGGACCAGGTGGTTGAAGCAGCCCTGATGCTGTACGTTCCACACCCGGGAGTTGAGACGCGAGAGAGGGCTGAAGAGGTCTTCAGAAGAGAGCTTGACCTTGCCCTCTCCGATCCCAACCTGGCCCTCCTGATATATGCCGGACTGCTCCTGGAGCGAGAGGGGGAGGGTGGCAGGCTGCCCAACCTGAGACAGGCAGATTACAGGGCTGATCTGACATACCTGATCGCCGACGAGGTTTTGGGAATGAGCATAGCAAAGTACGTCGGCGGATACAAGGGATCATTTGAGTACGTCAGGTACGATAAGGCAAAGCCAGGCATACTTGGAACCCTGGGCCCCTTCATGGACGATGTGATCGGAGGGCTTATCGGCGGGGTATCCTCAAATATGTACACCAGGGCGGGGTTTTAGCTGAAAGACCTTATCTTCGCCATCCGTTCCGGTTTCGGATTCCTCTCCACAATCCCTGTGGGCATAAGCATGGAAGGCATCGAGTCCCTGATGAGACATGTCTACATCTTCCCTCTCATCGGGGCTTCCTTAGGCATCCTCTTTGCAGCAGCCGCCCTGGTCCTCGGCTATCTGCTGCCCGCCAGCATGACAGCTATAGGGCTGCTGCTGGTCATTTACCGGATATGCGGCATCAACCACCTCGACGGCCTCGGGGACTTCGGCGACGGCGTGACCGCACATGGCGATCCCGAGAAGAAGATCCGGGCCTTAAAAGACGTCTATCTGGGCTCTGGAGCCGCTCTCTTCATCATAATGGTAATCCTGACCGAGTTTTCGACCCTCTCCTCCATAGCGCCCTCGGCCCTTCCCTGGGTGCTGGTCGCAGCCGAGGTTGGGGCCAAGCAGGCGATGCTTACCTTTGCCGCCTTCAGCGCTCCCTTTCACAGGGGCTTCGGCTCGATCATGATCGAGAAGACCAATGCCAAGCACTTCATCGCCGGTCTGGCCATGTCTGCCGTCCTGTGCAGCGCAGCCCTGGGCTGGCAGGGACTGGTCGTACTGATGGTGGCAGCAGCCTCAGCCCTCTACCTGGCAAGGGTCTCCGCTCGCAACTTCGGCGGAGGCTCCGGCGACGGGATCGGAGCCAGCAACGAAATAGCCCGGACTCTCGCCCTGCTGACAGCCCTCGCTCTGCAGTCGGGAGTGACTTCATGGATGCCCTGGTGATGGCTGGGGGCCGGGGGTCCCGGCTGAGCATGGGAGAAAAGCCGCTTGTGGAGCTCGAAGGGCGAGTTCTGCTCGACAGGGTGATAGAAGCCCTGGCAAAGAGCAGCGCATCCAGGATCAGCGTGGCTGTGACCCAAAACGCGCCGAGGACGAGGGCGTGGTGCCTGGACCGGGGAATCGAGGTTCTGGACACGTCCGGAATGGGATATGTGCCGGATATGGTCGAGGCTGTGGAGATGACCGGGGCAGTTGGCCCGGTCATGGTGATCATGGCCGATCTGCCTCTTCTGACAGGCGCGCTCCTCGACAGGATATCTGCAATCTACCAGGAGCGGCCAGAGCCAGCGCTCTCATGTCACACCACACTTGAACTGCATCGCCGAATCGGACGGCGGCCAGATGCGGTATTCCGATATCATGGCCGCTTCATCGTCCCTGCTGGGGTGAATATCCTCAAAGGCTCCTGCATCAGGGAAGAGCAGGAGGACTTCCATCTGATAATGGACCTGCTGGAGCTCGCGGTCAACGTGAACACCCAGGACGATCTGGCGCTCTGCAGGCGCATCCTTCGAGGGGAGCTGCTTTAAGGCATGGGATGGGAACAGAGGTTCAAAAGGGTGATTATACGGATATTTCCATTGGCGACGAGAGGTATCGGGAAGAGGATTTGAGGCTGCTCGCCGGAGGGGAGGACACACTGCCGGGCGAAAGCCTCCTGCTTCTTGCAAGAGTGCTCAAGAATCCCATGCGGCTTCCCCTGCTGCTCAAGCAGATCTGCGGGCTGCGCTCATCACTTCAGGCCCAGGAACGGGAGGAGTTCCGTCTTGGCCTGATACGCATCCAGATAGAGGCCGACCTGCATATGCATGAGGACATCCAGCGCTTTCAGCAACGCAGGTATGTGGCACAGGTCATCGAGATGCTGATCTTCCAGGACCTCCTTTTGGCTCCCAGGGAGATGGAAGAGGAGAGCCTGGAGTAGACTTGAGAATCACATCCAGCCCACCTTGCATAAGGCCACCTCCTCCAGTGGCCGAGGACAACTGGGAGGATGTCGCATTGATGCTGCAAAGCCGGTGTTCAAGATCTATTGGCTCGTTCTCTTTTTTTAAGGCACTCGCCAGCGCGAGCGGACTCAAATTTTTATAAAAAAAGAATTAGGGTGCCTGCGAGAGGCGCCCTTTTTCTGGCATCCCTTACTTCTTGGGCGGCCAGTTCTGTTCCATCCAGCCGGCGATACGACCGGAGTCCTCGGGGCCCACAAGGACCTTGACCTTTCCGCCGAAGAGGTCTTCGAGCTCGCCGCTGAACTTGGCTGCCATGCCTGGCAGCACGATGGACGGATAGGCCATCTCGCTTGCAAAGTCGAAGCCGGCCTCCTTGAAGGAGTCCACGATCTTCTGCGGGGTGAGCTGCCCTCCAGCCACCGAGGCCTGCACGCCGATACCGTCGGTTCCGATGGACATGATGCGTGCGGCGATGTTGTTGGATCCTATATCCGACTCCACCGTGTAGTATGTCAGGGCGAAGTTGGTCGTCACGAAGGTCGGGGATTCCTTGCTCACCGTGCCCACGGTGTGCAGACCCGGCTTGACCTGGACAGGAGTCCGCGGGTCAGTGTAGATATTGAACCGCAGGTGCATGTCCGGCATGACGCTGTGGGGCTCAATGGAGTGCTTGACGAGTATGGCCGCGCCCCTGATCACGAAGGTAGCGGTCAGCACAGACTCCCAGTAGGCAGCCCGGACCGGGTCCGTTGTGGTGAACCAGGCGTTGATTGGCAGGGCGATTATTGGGTAGGCGATATCCCTCTGGCCTTCCTCCAGCGCAGCGCGGCGCAGCTTGAGCAGGTTCTGCAAGGACTCCTGCAGCTTCTTGCCGTTGGGCGCGGTGCCTATGTCCAGCACCAGGTCGGAGATTCCCATTGACTCAAACGTGGTTGCCATGGACTTGAGGGCATCCAGGTCGAAGGGAGCTGAGAGTACCACGGGTACGTTGAACTCGTGGACCAGCTTGGCGACCTCCTGCCAGTTGTCCTTGTTGGCTGCATATACCAGCGGCCTGGACTTGGCTGCTACCTCGAGTCCGGCCTTGAGGACCTTGGGATCGAAGGAGCAGAGGATCAGCGGATAGTCGGTTGTCTCCTGAACCTTCTTGACGCAGGATGCGAACTTCGCCGGGTCGCCGGTCACAGACCGGACCGCGATCATCTCTATGCGCTCCCACTTGCCGATGTAGAACTTGCGCCAGGTGGAGATCTTCTTGACCCGCTCCACCAGCTTGGCCTCATCCATGTTGTCTGCTACGTCATAGGCAAATGGAGGCTTGTTGAAGAAGGTCATCAGGTGGCGGTACATGACGTCCTCGCCGCCAACCTTGAATTGCTTCTCACCAGTTCCGACGTAGACCAGACGGATCTCGGGAGCCACTATGGTCTTGAGCGCGTCCAGCTTCTTGGCGTACTTCTTCTCATCGACTAATGGAGTGCATTCCTCTACCTTGCGGGTCCTGGCGATGAGGCCGGCGGCAAAGGCCATGCAGGTCTGCTCACCGCACTTTCCGCAGTTGGTCTGTGGAAGCTGCTTGTATAAGTTGAGGGGGCTCTTTTCCTTCATGGATATCAGACCTCCATCTTGATCCAGTTAGCGGTGTCCGGGGTCTGAGCCTCGATCAGTCCCATCAGAGACTGGGTGATCTCATGCAGGTAAGCCACTGCCTGCGGGTGCATCATCATGAAGATATCGACACCTGCCATGGCTAGAGAGAATCCGGTGAGTATCTCCCAGATCGGGCCTCTGAGCATTCTGTCGCCCCAATCGGAGTCTTCCTTGTTGGGTGAGCGCACCATCCAGGACTCTCTGACGCCCCAGGCATTGGTAGTACCAGAGGACATGGGGAAGGTCAGCTCCTCGTCGCCCTTCAGGGCTCCCAGCCTGATCCGCTCCATGTTGGTGTAGGCGAAGTCCATGCCGTAAGCCAGGGCAGCGGTTGTCGGGTCCATGACTATGGACTCCCTGGGCACGCCGGCCACCTTCATGAGCTTGCGGTTGAGCTCCTTTTGGGAGTTGATCTCCAGCTGAGTCCAGGCCAGGCAGACGTGTCCATTGTCCACGCAGGCCTTGCCTATCCTCTCCCAGTCCATGTTCAGGTTTGCGCTGGCGATGAGGGCGCGCTCGCCCTGGGCCACCTCGGCCGCAGCGGTGAGTACATCGGGGTCCTTGTCGGGATTGCCGGATCCGCCGATGCAGATGGGCACATCAACAGCCTGCAGGACCTCCTCGACGGTCTTGGCTGCCTCCTTGGCGGGTGTGTCCTTGAGCAGCGGGTCGGTGCTGATCAGGTGTACTGTTACCATGTCGGCGCCGAACTGCTTGACCGCCTTCTTGGCCCACTCGCCTGGGCTGTTGATGACGTCCTCGTAGTGCATCTTGACTGCCTTGGCCATGCCGATGGGAGTGTCGAATACGTCCATCGTGACCAGCGGCTTGTTCGGCATTGCGGCGTCGAAGAAGAACGGAAGCGCCTTTTCGCCGCCGATCTTGAGCGCATGGCCACGGCTTCCGCCGTCTGCCTTGGTCGCGCCGAGCGTGACTTCCTGAATCGGGAACTTCCAGCTGCTGTCGGTGCCAACCTGGAACTTGGCAGCGGCCAGGCTGCTTGCAACCTTCCACTCGGGTATTGCCTTGGCTGCGGCTGCGACATCTGCCGGCGCGGGAGATACTGCCTGAGCCACAGCGGCGGGGGCTAGGAGAGCGTCCACAGGATAGCCCATGGTCCGGGCGAATTTGACGAGCTGTACAGCGATCTGGGCAACCTCCTGTCCGAAATAGTACGCGAACAGTGGGCCCACTCCGCCCGCTCCGGCATCGATCTCAATCTCAATGTCACCTTCGATGGAGACGCCCTGAAGGGCCTCTACACCGTAGTCTGCTAAAGTCTTATTCAAGTCGGATAATTTTATTTTGTCTGCCATAAGTACCACCCTCTATAGACCCAACTCCTTAGCCACCCTGGATACCTCCTGTACCGAGGGGACATCATCGGGCAGATCTATCAACGGGTCTCCAACCAGATCGAAATTGGCCAGCTTCTCGTCGTAGGGTATGGTGCCTATAACCGCCAGGCCCACCGACTTGGCATTTTCTGCCACCTTTTCCCGGCTGCTATCGGTGACTTTGTTGGCGATGACGTACATATTCTTGTACTTCATGCCCAGCTCCGAAGCCATGGACCGAATCCTCTCCCCGGTGGTCAGACCCCTGCGGGAGGAATCCGTTACCACCAGCAACGCATCTAGATCAGGAATGACCTTGCGGCTGAAATGCTCCAGTCCTGCCGCCGTGTCTATAATGATCACATCATACTGATCTATGGTCTTGTCCATTATGCCCCGGAGAAGATTATTTACAAAACAGTAGCATCCGGAACCTTCGGGCTTCCCCATTACCAAGAGATCGTACCCGTCCTCCTCGATCAGGATCTCGAACATCTTGGCTTCAAAGAGCTTCTGCTTATCTGTGTCAGGCGGCGTGGTATACCTGGACTCCTGCATGAATTCCCGCATGTCGCCCACGGTCTTGTTGACCTTCACGCCTAAGGCGTCGGCGAGGTTTGCGTCAGGATCCGCGTCTATGGCCAGGATGCGATAGCCTTTACCGCTCTTGACCAGATGCCTCAGAAGCATGGCAGAGACGGCCGTCTTGCCGGTGCCGCCCTTGCCTGTGATAGCTATTACCTTCCCCACGATCTGGCCTTCTTGCTCTACTTCTTCTGCTTGATGACTACTTCCGCAATATGAACGGTAGCGCCACGGAGCTCGAGCACGATGCCCTTGGCCGATCCACCGGCTGCGAATGCTGGCATTCCAGCAGCAGCTGCGGGAGCGGCGCCTGCGGCGGCTGGTGCAGCTGCGGCTGGGGCAGCTTCCTTCTTCTTAAGCACTAACTTTCCCATGATGAAAACCTCCCTCTGACTGAAATGCCGTAGTTGGCCCCCTCCCTTGATCTATGACAATAAAAAGGGAGAGAAGGGTGACCCCTACTTGGCCAGGGTCACCTTGTCGATGGTTATCTTGGCGTCCTTCAAGACCAGCTTGATGCCAGCTCCGCCTGCGGCGGGCATGGCAAAGGCCGGTGCTGGAGCTGCGCCCGCAGCCGCAGGTGCGGCAGCGGCGGCGGCCGCCGGGGCGGCCTCCTTCTTCTTCAGTACTAGCTTGCCCATATCCAATCCTCCCTTATTAGATCAAATCATTCACTCGAGAACGCCGTCGGCCTGCAGAGCCTCGACAACCTGCATGAACTGGCCCTCGCTCATGCCCAGATCAGCCTTGACGGCTTCGGTGTCGATGTCTCCGCCAGTCTTCTCGATGAAGGCGATGACAGCCTCCTTCTGCTCGTCGGTGACCTCGTCGAACTTCCAGCCCTCGGTGATCTTCTTGCCGTCAACGGCCCGGACCACTCCGCCTACTACCGGGTGGTCGACCTTGAGCAGGAACTTCTTCAGGGAGTCCAGGTCGGTGGCGTCATCCTCGGTGGCGATCTTGTCCATCATATCGGCGGGGATGCCTTCCTTTACCCTCTCCTTGAGCTTCTTGGGCATCCAGACGATCCTTCTCCAGCCGCCGTCGGCCTGCAGGAACTTGGACGAGAAGTAGTACAGGATACCCATTCCGAGGAATCCGACGACCTGCTTGCCGCCGCCGGTTTGTCCGGCCATGGTGGAGAACGGCAGGCCGTTGGGGGTCGCACCCTTGAAGTCACGGTCGGCGACGCCGATTCCGTCAACCTCAGGCATGTAGAAGCCAATCGTCTCGAAGCAGCCGCAGGATGTGTGAGGGGCGTCGAAGAATGTGTACAGCTTCATTACGGTGTACTCGCCGCCGGACCTCTTCTCGGCCATCTCGTTGATGGGGCCGTACTCGCCGGCTACCGCGTCAACGCATCCCGACTTGGGTATGGGGAACTGGGGTCCCTCGGGGTCCACCTTGGCTGCGGCGCGCCCGTCGAACCAGGTGATGGCTCCGCACAGGGATGGGCGGTCTGGGGTGACCACGCAGGCGCTGGTGGGGGCGAAAGCCTGACAGAGGGTGCATCCGTAGAAGACGTCGACATCCTCGTCGTGCAGGCCCTTGGCCCTGCTGTCCCTGGCCTGGTAGACTGCCATGGCCTTGGCCAGCTCTTCCTTTACCTTGGCCGGGTCTGTGACAATGGTGACCTCCATCTTCTCGATGAAGGGCATCTCTGCCTTGTAGAGGGTGACAACGGGCTTGAAGATCTGCTCCCAGGATGTAACGCCCTTCTTGGCCAGGCCCTTTCCGATCCTCATCCAGATGTCGTACCTCTGGTTGAGGTGCATCAGGCCGCTGATATAAGAGAGCAGGGCGTGGTTGCGCCTCTCGATGATGGACTCAAGGTCCTTCTCGATCTTCTCGCCGGCCACCTTGAAGATCATGCCGAAGGGTATGGTAGAGCCCTCCTTTACGTCCTTCAGGTCGGGGCCGATGATGGTCACCTTGCCGTCCTGAACCTCGTCCATGCTGGCGGCCAGGGTGAGCTCAAATCCGTCGGCCTTGGGGCCGCCCAGCTCTACCCACAGATCCTCTTTCCTGATGCGCTCCCCTTCGTACATAGGGGATATGTCGAGTTGAATCTCCTCTGCCATTTATATACCTCTCCTTATATTTCGATAAACTTACTTCTTCAGTGCTGCAATTACTTCATCGATCGCTTCATGATAGCCATCCGGGTCAAATGCCAGGTTGCCGAAGGTCATGTCGGCGTTGACATGATAGTACCGGTCAAGTGATATCCTCTTGATGTCCCGGTTGAAGTTCTTCAGCGTGGCGAACATGGCGTTGGCGAACTTGTAGAAGATGCCCATGAATATGACGGCATCGTACTGGCCCTGGCCGTCCAGCCCCTTCCAGTCAGCGAACCGGAGGTAGTTGGTCAGGGGGTGCAGCCCGATCTGGTGCACGTTCTCCAGATAGCCGCGGTCCACAAAGCCCTTGACGCTGTGGGCGGTGGCTGCTATGGGCATGTTCTTGGCCTTGGCCATCTCGATGACCTTGTCGAACATGACGGGGTCTTCGAAGAGCTCGGCTCCCACTACCAGCAAAGGCCTCTTGGACTTCTTGATGATGGCTCCCATCACCTTGGTCGCATAGGTCTTCGCCATCTCCGGCCCAGGGATCTGAGCCATCTCAAAGGGAATGGGGTTCTTGGTGGTATCTACTGCCATCTTCATCACTTCCTGACCCTGATCTTTCTCTCTATGTTTGTTGGGTCGAAGCTGACGTCAGCGGGCCGCAGCGGTCCGGACACGATCTTCTTTGCCTTCCAGTCGATCTGCCATCCGCGCTTCTCCTCGAGCTCCTTCATCATCTGGTCCTTCCATGCGATTGGCAGCTCTGAGGCGTGTCTGACGTATATGTGCCAGTCGTCAGGCAGCTTTCCGAAGTACTTGAGGGAAATGTCGCAGTAATGGGTCAGCTTGATCATCCTTCCGATCGAGTTGTCGGACGGCCTGATGCACAGCTTAGCCATCTCGAGCATAGCCTCTTCCTTCGTCTCGGCGACGTACAGCATGTGCTCTGGAGCCGGCTCTACGGTAACCTTAGATCCGTCTCTGGCATCGATTACCTGCCAGTCCTCCGGCTTGTCAGCCCGTCCCAAAAACGCCCTTCTGTACATGACTGAATGGGACTGGACAACTACCGGAACTCCAGCCCTGTTGACGCCTGTTGCGATTGATGCAGCTTTCTGCGAGTATGCTCCCCATGCGATTCCGCAAGCTCCGACCTTGGACAGGATGTAGTCTGCGATATCGTCCCAGTTTGCCCTGTGGTTTCTGTGAGCGAATATGGTAGAAACCTTGATTGCCGCACCGATTATGTGCGCGTTGGATACGCACGATCCCACGTTACAGATGTTCCGGCCGTCGAATCCACCGGGGTACTGCTCCCAGATGGTCTTGCCGTCAGCGTCCCTGTACAGCGACATATCCATTGCCATGCATCCGGACGTGACCACTATGTAGCCGCGGTCGACGAACTCCTTTGCGATATCGTAGGACTCCTTTGTCCCGTTGGGATAGTTGCTGCACCCGACCAGTGCGATCACACCGGGTATAGTTCCCATGACGATCGGCATTCCGACAGCCCGGATCTCGGTATCGGTTGCGGGTCCTCGTCCAGCCCTCATCACGAACTTCTGGTCCTTGATGTACTGGCGGTTGGCGAACTCGTACATCTTGAGAATCGGCATGTCACGAGAGCAGGCCTGCTCGCACCTTCCGCATCCTACGCAGACCTCGTAGGTCGCGCTGAACGGCTCGAGGTTTCCTTTTGCCGCCTCCTCGATGACTTTTCCCAGGGGGATGTGCGGAGGACAGACGAACGAGCACTGCATGCACTGGGTGCATGTGGAAGCCCACTTGTTGAACTCTTCTTGGGTGAGCACCATCTTCTCTTTGATAGCCTGGCGTTTGGGCTTGACCGCCACGGCTGTCTTGACCCCGACCTCACCGGCCTTGACCGGGTCGAGCACGACTACGCCGGGAACGCGGAAGTTGACCAGGTCGTCGACGATAGCGTCAACCGGATCGTTCGTCCTGTCCCGCAGACCCATCATGATCTTGTCGGTTGTGGCGATGACCGGTATGCTCCTTTCCTGGCAGTCCTTGACGGTGTCGCACCATACGCACTGCTCGTCGATCATGACCGTGTCCATCACGTTTGCCCGGACCATCTTTCTCCACCATCCGATGGCACCGGCAACCTTGGCCTTTGGTCCCAGGTTCTGTGGCAGGATGGACTCGTTTCCGGCCTCGGTGATCCTCGTCAGGTCATGAGCTGTGCAGCAAACGCCACCGATATCGACCTTGTCCCACAGGTTGTTGTTCTCGATGAATATCATCGACTCGGCGCCGGCAGCCAGGTTGTGGCCGTAGGCGATCAGGACAGCCTTGTTCTGGTCGAGCGTCCCCATCCCAATCTCGACAAGCGGCGCGTTCTTGTCGCCCCGAGGCATGTCGTAGGCCACGATCTGGAGCAGGTCGGATATCTCCATGCCCAGGTCGTCGAGCATTCCGGTGTGAAGAGCCTTGGACTCGAAGTCGGTGTAATGGCCTTCCTGGCCGGTGTGGGTCGCTGCGAGAAGGTTGGCGACGTTCTCCTCGATGTACGATATGCCCTCGCCGAAGTCCTTGAGGGTCTTTGGCTTCTTGCCCATCACCGTCTGGTAGATCGGTGAATCGACCAGGATCTCGTCGCCCATATCGAACTTCATGTCTCCGAACCGGTCCAAAACCCAGTGGTAGAGGTGGATACCGTGGGCAAAGTGGGCGCAGCAGCCCATCAGACAGGCGATCAGGACGATCTTGCCGCAGGCTCCCTCCTGGTCTATGCCGCAGGCTCCGCGCTTGTTACCGGTCAGGTCGCACGGACCGTAGGTACAGAGAGTGCAGGTATCGTCGGCAGGAGAATAGAATATTCGATAGCGGTTCATTATCTTGAAGTCCCAGTCTCGGAGCGTCGCGATCTGGGGCTTCGGGAACGGGCCCATAGGCTGGTCCCATTCATCCTCCTCTTTAACGACAGCTCCGATGTTGATCTGGACGTTCTTCATGTCCTCAACTGCAAAGCTGCCCTCGGTCTTTACCATAGGGTTATTGGCCTCCTTTCCTGTGATATGCGGACCTTCCTTCGCCGAAACAAGATAAAACACTTTCGGAGAGGATTGAATTATAAAAATTTATAAAATTAATAACACCGTTAAATATAATAAAAAAATAATTAATACAGGCGCGTGGGGCAGCGATACTGAATGTCCATTATAGATTTTTTAGATTTTATAAGTATATATGTCATTAAAATTGTGGAGGATTTGCAGGCAGGGCAATCCCAGGAAATGCGTACGGCCATCGACTGCATCTGCCTGCAAGCTGGGCAAAAAACCTCAGATACACACCGGTGTTCATGGAGAGCAGGAAAGAAACGCTTCGCTAAATCCCATATCGTATCCATGATATCGTCCAAGCGCCCAAAGATCTCCTCGATATCGATTTGATAATCCAGAGCGAAAAACGAATCGATGGGGTCTCCGGTAGATTGAAATCGGGGAAGATTGTGGGGATAGGCCGTGAATCTCCGTGTCCGCAAGAGCTTTGCCGCCGCTACCCCTGCAGTCCACGGCGGAAAGGCAAGAGAGGCTGCTGCCCGTCTGGGAGAGATCTACGACTTCAGCGCCAATATCAACCCGCTGGGCTCCCCACCCCTGGAGGAGATAGTCTTAGAGGAGCTGAAGAGTATCGGCCACTACCCCGACAACACCTACCGGGAGTTTCGTCTGGCAGCTGCAGCGTTTGCCGGGGTCAATCCTGAAAACATCGTCCCTGCCAATGGATCTTCCGAGATAATCCGCCTGTTCGCGGAGATGGCCCTTGAAGAGGGTGATTTCGCGCTTGTGCCCACGCCAAGCTTCGGCGAGTACGAGAACCAGGCCAGGCTGGCCGGGGCAAAGATAGCTTCTGCCGATCTGGGCCTGCCCCAGGCAAAACCGCTGGACCAATCCTTCCCCGACCATCTGCTTGAACGCTGTCATGCCGCGTTCTTCTGCAACCCCAACAATCCCACCGGCCATCTCACCGCAGCCGTGGAGGTTGAGGGTCTTGCCAGGCGCTGCGAGCAGAGCGGGACATTCCTGCTGGTGGACGAGGCGTTCATAGAGCTCTCCGATCCACAGCAGAGCGTGACCCATCTGGCGCCCCGGATGGAGAACCTGATCGTGATGCGCTCCCTGACCAAGTCCTTCGGGGTGCCTGGGCTGCGCCTCGGATTTGGGGTGGCCAGCGAAAAGACCGCCAGGATATTGGACGCCGCCCGAATCCCCTGGTCGATCGGCTCCATCGCTGCGGCCGCTGCCCCTTATCTGCTCAGCCAGCTGGACTTCCTCAAAGAGAGCCGCCAGGCTGTGGAGCTTGAGCTGGGATGGCTGAGAGGCGAGCTGCAGGCCCTGGGATTGGACCCCCTGCCAAGCCGTGTGAACTTCATACTTGTGGACGTGAGGAGGACCGGCCTGCCCTCGACCCTGATATGCCAGAGAGCCGCACGGCAGCGTGTGCTTCTTCGGGACTGTCAGTCGTTCGGCCTTGGCCAGGACTTCATAAGGGTAGCCGTGCGCAGCCAGCCGGAGAACAGAAGGCTGATCCAGGCTCTTAAGAAAGCTGTGGGGGGATAGGTGCGAGAAGGGTCGACTGCGAGCATTACCCCTGCCACTTCCCAGAACAGGACTGCACGTTCTGTTTCTGCCCATTCTACCCCTGCCTTGACGCCCGCACCGGCGGCAGTGGGGATGAGTGGAGCTGCGAGGGCTGCATAGCAGTCCATCGGCCCGAGATCGCCGATATGATACTGCAGTGCCTGATGGATGGAGAGGAGATGCCGGTTATATGGAGGAGGTTTCTCTCATGCCTATGAGCTGGGCTTTGCAGGTGCTGCTCCTTGCCCTGGCCTGGGACCTGATCCTGGGCGAGCCGCCAGCTCGGTTCCATCCGGTCGTGATCATGGGAAGAGCTGTCGCCTCTTTGCGAAGGCGCGTCCCCAGGACCAGGCTATCTGGGGCGGCAGTCGCCTCTTTGATGGTAATAGGCTCGGCCCTCTGCGGGCATCTGCTGCTCGAACTCTGCTCTGCGCTTCCCGGCAGGGCGGCGGAGGCCTTAGTCCTGCTCTGCGCAGCCTACCTGCTCAAGTCCACACTGGCATTCCGCAGCCTCCTGGAGACTTCCAGAGATATCGGCCGGGCTATAGAGAAAGATATCCTGAAGGCCAGGGATATGCTGCCTGCCCTGGTCAGCCGCAACCCCTCTGGCCTCTCCTCCGCCCAGGCCAGATCGGCGGTCATCGAGTCCCTATCCGAGAACTTCGTGGACACGGTTGTCTCCCCGATATTCTTCTTCCTGCTGCTCTGTCCCTGGGGCCTCGGAGTCGAGTCGGCTTTGGCGTTCAAGGCGATAAGCACCATGGACAGCATGCTTGGCTACAGGACGCCTGAACTGCGTGACCTGGGCTTCGTCCCTGCCCGCCTGGACGATCTGGCCAACTGGCTTCCGGCCCGCCTGGGAACGCTCTTCATCATGGCAGCCTGGCCAGGCCGGGCCGGGCCTGCGCTGCGTGCGTCGCTGCGCTACGGACGGGCAACCCCGAGCCCCAACTCGGGCTGGCCCATGGCAGCCGCCGCCGGAGCGCTGGGGGTCAGGCTGGAAAAACCGGGCATATACGTATTGCTGGAGGAGGGTCGCAGCCCAAAGCCCGGGGACATAGACCTGGCCCTATCTCTGGTCGGGAGGGCCATGGGGCTTTGCGCCCTGACTGCTGTAGCCATACTCTGGCAGCTGCCGTAGCCTGCAGGAAAGACACCGCGAAAAAAGATCTCCAAATGTGCAAAGGGATCGCCCCGGAAGCACAACGTTTATCCTATCCAAGACGAGAGAAGGCTATCTCGGTCTCCGGGAATCTTGGAGAGGGCTTTTGGATGGCAGAGAAGGCACCTATGGATAGTATGGGCGACCTGCTGGATAGGCTGCGCCAGTTCGTATGCATGGACTGCAGCAAAGAGTCGGTTGAACGGACATTTGGCTGGCCGGCCCAGGACATAACCGTCCACACACCAGGAGAGGACGAGACGGTCATTGTGATCCTCTTCGAAAACGGCATCATCCTGGAGGTGCGATACTTCCTGAACGAGGGCTTACGGGAGCTTGGGGACGACCTTGAGTTCAGGCTCAAGATCAGAATTGACCTGACCTCACGAGTGCGCTACAATGTCTTTTATTCCAGGTACATCCACGGCCAGGGCTACCTGCGAATAAGCCTTGGAGATGTGGAGAACCGGGTGCTGCGCCGGGTGCTGGAGGACTATTATCTTCCGCGGCTAAAGGAGATCTACAAGCCGGTGATACAGGAGTTCAGGGGCTTCTTCTCACGGGATTTCTTCGGGGTGGAGGCGGATCAGAACAGAGGGGAGATATATTACTCATCTGTCCGGCCCCGAGGGGAAGAGGAGAAGGCCGTCATCCTGGAGGTTGTTTCCAGGCTGTTTCAACTGGAGGCCCTGATTAAGGAAAGAGACGTAGCCCACCGTCTGGCAGAGCTGGACCTGCAGATGAGCTTCATCCCCAGCGTCATGTGGATGTGACTGCCACCAAAAAGACGGCTATCCGGCATAATGCGCTATCGGCAAACGAGGGATGCCAGCAGGCATCAATTCCCAGTGCGCTCGCGATAAGACCAGACTCAAACCTACCGTCCCTGGACGGTGCCGTGCAGAGATGCCGCGCAAATCCCACACTTGCGCCCACGCGTCCCTAGTTCTCGAGACGGCCCCATGCACGAGAGGAGGGGGCAGGCTCCCCCATATCCCTGCCCACCGAGCGCATTGCCTCCAGGAAGCATTCCAGTGTGCGAACTGCCTGACCCTCAGCCGCCCTCTCCCGATTGCCCAGCACCCTTTGCAGCTGGCTGGATATGCGGTCGATGAGCAGGCGAATCATGGGCATACAGTCCTCCTTTTGGGCCAGACGGAGCGCCTCGGAGTAGTCCTCCATGGCTTCGGCGGTTCTGCCGGTATTCAGCTCTCCGTCTGCCAGCGAGACGAGGGCCCGGATACGCAGCTCGTCGTATCCCAGGGCGCTGGCCTGCCGCTCTAAAAGCAGGGCCACTTCCAGGGCCTTTTCGAAATCTCCCTGAGATAAGGCCAGGTTGGCCAGGTCGTCGTAGGTGACCATCACCTCATACATGGTCTGAAGCCGGCTAAACGTGGTCAACGCTCTTTGCAGCAGCTCCTGGGCTTCGCCGGTCCGCCCTGCAGCCAGGGCTGACTCACCGAGGCATCGCAGGGCCCGACCCTCCTCTGGAAGGGTTCCAAGACGCCTGGAGAGCGCCAGAGCCTTCTGGAAATAGTTGGTGGCCTCGCCTGCCACTCCCTCTGCCCGGTAGTACTCACCCCAGCCCAGGTACAGCTGAACCCTCATCGGATCATAGTCGATCTTAAAGATGAGGGTCTCTGCTTCGGACAAGAAGAATCGGGCCTCGTCGTGCAGGCCCAGCCTGATCTTCAGCCTGGCCATAGCCAAGTAAGCCTCGCAAAGGTCAGGCACCGCGCCCAGGTTCTCAAATGCGTAAACTGCGCTGGAGAGGTTCTCCTCCGCGTCCTTTCCAGCCCCCTGCATCTGGTGGATGAGGCCGAGGTTGAGCCTGGCCATCCCGGCACAGGGAAGTGCGCTCAGATGGTTGAAGGCCTGCAAGCACTGCTCCAATACCTCCACCGCCCGGGACCACTCGCCCCTCTCCCGGTAAACGAGGGCCATGTTGAACAGGGTCTCGGTCTGGTTATACGAGTCGCCAAGCTGGCGGAAGGTCTCCAGGCTCTGCCGGTAATGATCTAAAGCCAAGTCCCACTGATAGCAGTCCGCATAGGCATTTCCCAGCACCCCAAGCATCTCCGCCACTCCGTGCATATCCCCCTGCTCCTGGAACTGGCGCAGCCGGACCTGATGCTCTTCAAGGCCGGCCGGCCGCTCCCCCTTGACCGCCTTTATCATGTCGATGCTGGCCTGCAGGTCGGCCGCGCCCTCCTGGTCCCCGGCCCGCACCATCGCCTCATACCCCATCCGGAAGTGATCCAAGGCAAGAAGGGACTCGCCTCGCCGATAGTAGAATGTGCCGAGGTTGGAGAGGACGCTGGCCGATGCCCTTGACTCTCCCAGGAGCTCGAATATCTCCAGGCTTCTTTGGAAGCTTTCGAGGGACCGTTCCCATTCTCCAGTCCGGTAACAGATTGTGGCCACATTGCTAAGAGCCGCAGCCACGCTGTACTGGTCGCCTGCCAGCTCGAAGACCTCCAGAGCCTGCTGATATAGGTCCATGGCCAAATTCCAGTTCCCCTGCCGGAAGCTTATGTTCGCCAGGTTGTTCTTTGAGACTGCCACGCTGTAACCATCGCCCAGGCGCTCGAAGATCTCCATGGCTTCCTTGTAATTGGATTGGGCTTCTGACCACTCGCCCTGCTCGGAGTATATGCTGCCCAGGTTAGTCAGGACGGCAGCCGCGCCCTGCACATCGCCCTGGCTCCTGAACCGCTCCAAAGACGCACGGTAACGATCTACTGCGTCCTGCCAGCGGCCCAGCCTCAGGTAGACCCCCGCCAGGCAGCTCAGCGTCTTTACTATGCCCTCGGGGCTTCGCTGAAGCGAGAGGGCTCGCTCGAAACGCTCCGCCGCTTCTGCAAAGTCTCCATGGTCCACGGCCAGGTTGCCCAGGCCCTGCAACGAATTGGCTGCCCCTTCGCTATCCCCAAGCTCCAAAAAGACGTCCAGGCTCATTTGATAGTGCTCTTTTGCCCTGGACAGGTCCCTTTGCCGGTAGTAGATCCCGGCAAGGTTGCCGTTTATCGTGGCCATTCCACGAACATCGCCTATGGACCGCTTGGCATCCATGCTCAGGCTATAGTGGCGGATGGCCTGCAGGAGGTCGCCCTTATTGGCATAGATGTTCCCGAGGTTATTGAGCGTGGTGGATACCCCACGCAGGTCGCCAAGGGCCTCGAACGTCTCCCGGGAGCTGCGGTAGTGTGAGATTGCCTCCTCCCACTGGCCCTGCATCTCGTATATGGTGGCCAGGTTGGTATGGGTGGTGGCGGCGCCCATTATGTCGCCCAGCTCCTCTTTTACCGCCAGGCTCCGGCCGTAGTACTCGACCGCTGTCTCCAGCTCTCCCTTATGCTGGTAGGCAAGGCCCAGGTTGTTCTGCGTGCGGGATGTGCCCAGTCGGTCCCCCAGTCGCTCCTGCAACTCCAGGGCCTGCCAGTGAAGGTCGATGGCCCGGTCCCAGTCCCCTTTCATCTGATAGACCGTCCCCAGATTGGAGATGGCCCTGGCAGCGCCACGCAGGTCCCCGGCCTTTCGGAGAAGCTCGATGCTCCGGCTGTAATGCTCAGCCGCCAGGTCCCACTCTCCGAGGTCGGAATGGACCAGGCCCAGGTTGTTCAGGGCTGCGGTTATCCCTGCACTGTCGCCGAAATCCTCAAAGACGCCCAGGCACTCTTCAAAGAATTGTCTGGATCCGGGAAGGTCGCCACGCCGGTATCGCAGGCTGCCGAGATTGCTCAGGACCCTGGACGATCCCTCGCGATCGCCCAGCTCATTCATGATTGATAGGGCCTGCAAGTAGTGAGCCTCGCCGGCCTCCCAGTCCCCGGCCTCTGATGCAGCCTGGCCAAGCAGGTTTTCAATGGAGGCCTCGCCCCTCCGGTCCCCAAGATCATGCAGGTCTTTTTCTGCTGACGAGAGCATATCTGCAGCTGCAGCCCACTGCCGCTGCCGCAAGAGCAGCTGTCCCAGGCGGCCTCTTATCTCTGCCTGGCCGGCCCGGTCGCCTGTCTCCTCATATCGGCGAAGGGCCATGTCGAACCGATCCGAGGCCTCGCCAACGTCCCCTTCCATGAGGGCAACCTGTCCAAGCCCGGCCAGAGCGCGTGCAGATCCTGGGATGTCTCCCAGCCTCTCCATCTCAGCCAGGGCCTCATGATGAGCTTTCTGTGAAGACAGCAGATCGCCGGCATGCAGGTGCAGCTCGGCAATCGATAGCATAACACCTGCCGCAGCCTCTCGATCGCCTGCGTCCTGCAGCCTCAGCAGCGCCTCCTGATATCTCATGAGTGCATGCTCGTGATCGCCTGACCGGCGCAGTACGGTGGCAAGGTTGGAGAGCAGTGGCACTGCCTCTCTTCCTGACGCCAGCTTCAGGCCTCTCTCAAGACAGTCCCGTGCCCGCTCCAACTGCCCGGTATCTGCGTAGAGCGTTGCCAGCTGATTCAGGGACTCGCTTATCTCCGCCCTTGCCCCTCCTGCAACAGCAGCCTCGACCGATCGCTCTGCGTATGATACGGCAGCCTCCCTGGAGACCAGGTGGCGAGCAATTGAAGCCAGGCTGGACCATTGCCGGCTGGAGAGGTTGCCAAAGTCAGGTGACGAAAGAGCAGCAAGAATCTGAGCGGAATCGCCGCTTGAGACTGCCTTCAGAAGGCGGTCTTCCGCGGCCCCAGCCCCATCCCACCCGCAGATCACAGAGGGATCGTACGAAGGGGATGACACCGCATCGGCTAAGCGGCTGAGAGAGTCTCCAGGCATCAGGCTGCCCTCCAGAGCCCCAAACTGCAAAATTGCTTAATTAATAAAATTTTAGATGTTAATAAATTCACCGATCGCAGCAACAGCTCTCCCATCATTCGCTTACCCCACACTAGTCGGCCCTCCCGGAAATCCCCAAATATATCAGGACGGGTTATTTCTCAAATAGATAAAACTTATCCTTTATAAAATCTGCGATTTCACAAAATCTTGAGTGTGTTATAAAATTAGTATCATGATGGAGCAGTATCATGATGGAGCCGAAGCCCCAGGAATGCCGATCAAAGAACCCGCAATACATCGAAAATGCTAGGGGGAGATCTCCTAAATCCAGCCTGGCGTCCTTCGGTCACGGCAATTGTTGCCTGGCCCGAGATTTCCAATAATTGTAAAACAAAAATTGAATTATTTACCTGTATATGAACGCTTCCATTTGATCCGACCGGAGAATGAGCCAGCCCGGCCCATCGCCGGGCAGGGATTGGAGGCTCACTTCAGGACAAGCCGAAGTGCCCGGTGTGGGCAGGCAGTAACGCATGCCCCGCACTGGACGCACCGGCCAGGCTCGCCAACGACCCTCCAGTCCTCGAAGTGGAAGGTGCCAGTAGGGCAGATGGCCACGCAGGCCCCGCAGTGAACGCACTCGGAATCGTCCCTTATCACAGGGATCTCAAGCAGGATTACATCGACACCCAGCCTCTCCAGGGCATCCTTCACCTGACGGCACTTCTCCTGGGATACGTCCAGCACGATCTCGCCGCTCACAGCGTCTATGCTTGCCCGCTCGATATTGACAAGTGCACCTGTCTCCAGTATTACCGAGGCTATCAGTGGCTTTCGGACTATTCCGGGAGCCACCCGAAGGAGGAGCTTCATCTGGGCCTCCTGCCGGCAAAGAGCCGGCTGAGATGGTTGCTGCTCAGCATGCCGATTACCCGTCCATCCTGGTCCACCACAGGAAGCGCCGAAATGCTATGCGTGTCCAGGGTACGGGCAGCCAGCTCGATTGGCTGGTCAGGCGTTGTCGAGAAGACATTCCTGGTCATTATCTGGGAGACCTGTGATATGGTCCCATCAGCCACAGCTTTGGATATATCCCATGTGGTGATTATGCCGCAAAGCACGCCGGCCGAATTGACCACCGGCAGATGATCGAACTTGCTCTTGATGATGGCCTGGGCAGCCTCGGCCACGCTGATGTCCTCGGTCACCGAGACAACCTCCCGGCTCATCACATCCTCCACGTAGGGAAACTCCTTGGTCTGTTTCATGGGTCGGGCCGATCCGGCAAGCGAGAGAGGAGCTACAGGCTGGGTGAGCACGAACTCGCCCTTCTCTATGGAGCCCTTGAGGGTGGCTGCCACCTCCCTCGCCATCAAAAGGCTTGAGAGCGAGGATGTGGCCACCTCCTGCCTGCCTATCCGCACCATCCCGGACTTCAGCTGCTCGTAGTTGACCTTTGCCATGGACGGCCGATCCCGCCTCGGAACTCCGTAATCCACCACTGGGACCTCAATATCCCTATCGCGGACCGCTGTGCTCAGTGCGAGGCGCTCATTTAAAATGGGAATCGGCACGCCTATTCCCAGGTAGAGGCTGGGTCCGTATCTGGTGAAGGTGGCGGCTCGCAGGAACCGCCTGTCCATCTGCTTCAAGTCCCCCGTGACCATCAGCGTGGCAAACCCGGCCTGCGGGTTGTGCTGGGTTCCGGAGCCGATTATGTATCCCTGGCTTCCGGCCAGAAAGATCCTGACCCCCATGCCGATATACTGGAAGGAGGGGTCATTGCTGATCGGATTTAAGACGCCTGCCCCGCTGTAATGAACATTGCCCATCCGGGGCAGAAGGGTGCCCATATAGGTATGTATCGTGCGTTGAGAGGAGTTTGTTGCTGCATTATACCGCTGGTAGGCGTTTCTGGGATTCACCATAGTGGCCTGGTTGAAGTCCTCAAGACGGAGAGTCGTCTCAAGCCCGAGCTGCGGATAGCAGTCGGTCCCTACGCCTTCGGCCTCCACTTCTATCGCCTTTCCAGAGACCAGATCCTCCATCACGTGGGCTCCGCCGTATTCGATACCCCTGTCAATTGATGGTTGGGTTGCCCCCAGGAACAGGTCGACTGCGGCAACCCCACCATATGCCTCCACCTTGTTGAGCCAGGCCCGGCCTATCTTGATTGGGGGGTCGCTGTGACCCAGGTTGAGGAAGAGCCCAGAGGAGCACATGGCTCCGAAGGTACCGGTGGTGACCACGTCCACCTCGCGAACCGCCCCCGCCGGACCCAGCTCGTCCACGATGGACGGCATCTCCTCGGCGGTGACCACGCGGACGCTTCCATCACGGATGCGTTCGTTTACCTCGGATAATGTCTTTTCTGCCACGGACTACATTTTCTGTACCGCCCGATAAAAACCTATTGACAGCGGCAATCTCCAGACAGGTCACTGGCCGACCAGGGGTAGGATTATCATCTCCAAACACGGAGGCGAATTGATGTCCGGCAAGAGGATCGTTCTGACCAGCGACCGCACAATGATGTCCTCGTACCATGGAGGCGTCCTGCTGGGCTTTGCCGCCACAATGCCCAGATCGGTTATGCCAGACCGGATATTTCACTGGCTGTTCTGCCCGCCGGTGCCGGCAGATCCGGATGGCTCTGCCCGCTTCGCGCCCTGCGGCATGAGAAAGGTGGAGGCTTCGCTGCTTGAGGCCGGATTCTCGGAAGAGGAGGTTATGGTGGCCCACCCCGACCACCTGGACCGAGCCATCGGGCCGGATACCGAGGTTGTGGGCATAACCCATGACGATCCGCTGGGCAAGATCGCCCTGCGGGAGATCGAGGAGATCATCAACCGCGGAATCCCCCATAACCGCTACCGCTTCCTTGAACTCATCAACCACCCAAGGATTCGCCGCTACCGGCCTCGCATTGTCGTTGGAGGAAATGGGGCCTGGGAGCTCAAAGGGGAGGAGGTGGGCGTGGACCATATATTCCTTGGAGAGGGGGAGAACGAATTTCCCCGGATCTGCCGGGCCATATCAAGTGGAGAGGAGCTGCCAAGGGTGATACAGGGCAGCGCCGTCTCAGGCGGGGACATTCCGGTCAACAGGGGGGCGAGCATAGCCGGCCTGGTTGAGATCGGCCGAGGCTGCTGGAGAGGTTGCGCGTTTTGCTCTCCCACCATGCGCAGCCTGCGTCACCGGCCTTTAGAAAGGATATTGCAGGACGCAAGGCTCAATCTGGATGCCGGCAGCAGAGACGTCCTCCTGCACTCAGAGGACGTGTTCACCTACGGTTCCCAGGGGCTTCGCCCTGCGCCAGACAAGGTGCTCAAGCTCTTTGAGGAGGTCAAGAGGCTCAAGCCTGCCACCATCGATGTGTCCCATCTGAGCCTGGCCACGGTCCACCAGAACATGGACCTTCTGCGTCAGGTCTCAAGGGTGGTGGGGATTGGATCCGACCAGCAGTACATGTCGGCCTGGATCGGCATTGAGACTGGAAGCTGCCGGATACTTGAGATGCACATGCCCAGGAAGGCATTGCCGAAGACCACAGCCAACTGGCCGGAGATGGTCAGGGATTGCTATGCGCTCTTCGACGAGCAGAGGTGGCTGCCTGTGGCCAGCCTGGTTTTAGGTCTGCCGGGAGAGGAGGAAGAAGATGTGGCCAGCACTATCGATCTGGTCGAATCCCTGAAGGGATACACCGGGCTGATCCTGCCTCTATTCTTCTCTCCGATGTCAGAGACCAGGCTTGGAGCAGTCAGAGGCTTTGGCCGTCAGCAGGCCCTGCCTGAACACTGGGAGCTTGTGGGGCTCTGCATGGAGTACAACCTGAGACACCTCAAGACCCTTCACCGCCTGTACCGGGAGAGGATGACCGCCTCCCCAGCAGTTCACCTTGCACTAAAGGTGGTCAACCTGGCCGCCGACAGGGTGCTTCACAGATATCTGAACCGCATGAAGCAGGGCCAGCCGCCGAACTAAAATGACGCTATGATCTGCCAAATGTCGCCTGCAAGGGAGGTGCCATGGCGAAGAAGCTTTGCGTTTTTCGCCGAAGCGACAGGACCAGGTCCCAGGCCGCCTGCCCGATTACGGCAAGAGGATAAGGGATCGGATATGGCTTTTTTGGAGGAGTCTTGTCCCCTTGTGCCTGAAGGCTCCTGCGAGCTGTCAATAATTCTCCAGCACGGTCCTGACAATGGTCTTGTGACCATTCTTGAGGGAGTAGACGTTGTGATCCCCGGACACATCGATGCTCAGGATGCCGAGGCGGGTATTCATGAGGCCGACCATCGCAGATACACCCCGATAGCTGACATCGAAACCCTCCCCGTCAAGGTAGGTGAAGATGTCCTCGGTAGTGTAGGATGTGTCAGCCAAGAAGAGTTTCAGCACCGCCTTCCTAATTCCGATTCCGTCCCGCTTCAAGTAATTCCTGAGCCGCTCTTGGATTCGTTCTTCCGCGCTCTCCATCCAGCCAGTTCACCGGACCTAGAGAGTGAAGATCTGGCTTATAAAGGTATTCTCTCCACCACCAGTCCGCCTTCCAGAGGGTAGCGCTCCACCAGGGAAGGGCTGCCGCCAGCCCGCCGGACGTCTGAAGCTAGATCCTCCAATACCCAGGCAGCCAGCTCCAGGCCGCCTTCTGTCACCGAGTACAGGTCGCCTGGCACACCAAGATCCTGCAGCAAGGATGTGACGGAGGGTATGCTCCCCTCAACCACACCATATATCAGCGTCCCGTCCTCGGTGACCTCGTCGAATTTGCGGCGAACCCTGGCAGCCCGGCGCTTCAGGCGCTCTCGCAGCTGCACAGCGTCCTTAAAGACCGAGCTGCAGAAGTGGACCTTCAGCCCATCCTCCATGAACGTGCGGGCGAGCTCCCGACTGCCCATAGCGGCGCAGGTGTCATCGGATAGACAAAAACCCCTGGACTTCATGGCTTCCTGGTTTGTCTCTGAAAACTCAAGCTCGTTGAGGTTTAAAAACGCGTCCGCCCTCCTCACCGCATCTGAGATGCCAGGTGACGGGACCAGGGCGGGGATCTCTACCCCAGCCTCGATTCCCTGCTTTGAGGCCTCCCTCAATGCCTGGTACAGCTGCTGAGCTGAGACGTTGTCCAGCTCAGGATGAAGGCGGATCTCGTCGAGACCCGCCTGCGCCAGGCGCTCCAGCACCGCGGAGGATGGAATAAGGCCCGTATAGAGATGGACATGATGGGCCATGCCCAGCTCGGCCTTCAGGAGGGCGAGGATCTCCAAGACACGTTCCAGACGGATCAGCGGCTCTCCCCCGGTGATCCCGGTCCCTTTGGCATCGATGGCCCAGGCCTCCTTCAGTATGTCCTTTGGATGGGATACGCAAGACTCGTTGGCCAGGACCAAATCCCGCCCCTTCCTCTCGACGGACAACGGACAATAAAAACAGCTACGCTGGCATAGACCGGTGACAAAGAGCACCAGCGATGCGCCGGTTGCGCAGATGCGGCATCCCGGAGGGAGGTAGCTGTGGAAGGAGCCGGTGGGATCAGATCCCCATTTCACAGCCCCGCAAGGATGAATCATGATGTATATAGATTTGCATCCTGCGGATAGAAGGTCGCTGATACAGACGATCACAGCCCAGAGCGACGGCCATCAAAACAGTTATGAGCAATGGGCCCAAAGGCTCTTCGGCTATATATTTATAAATTTAGCAGGATGGTTTTCGTGAAGGAATATCTCCTGGGCAATGCTGCCATAGCGCGGGGAATCCTGGAATCTGGCGCGGGCCTGGTGGCCGGCTACCCCGGGACCCCCTCTTCCGAGATAATCGAGACCCTGTCCCCTCTGGCTGGCCAGCGGAGGATGCATGTAGAGTGGTCGGTGAACGAGAAAGTTGCACTGGAAGTGGCCATTGGCGCCTCGTGGGCCAACGCCCGCTCGGTCGCAACAATGAAGCACGTCGGCCTCAACGTGGCCTCCGACCCGTTCATGACCCTGGCCTATCTTGGGGTGGGGGCGGGACTTGTGGTGATCACAGCCGACGACCCCTACTGCCACTCCTCTCAGAACGAGCAGGACTCCCGCCGCTATGCCCAGTTTGCAGGCGTGCCCTGCCTGGAACCGGCCGATCCTCAGGAAGCAAAGGACATGACGGTCTACGCCTTTGAGCTCTCCGAGCGTCTCAACCTGCCGGTCATGCTCAGGCCCACCACCCGGGTCTCCCACGCCAGGTCTGATGTAGAGACCGGACAGCTGCCCGCATTGGCAGCCTCAAATGCCGGATTCACAAGGGACCCGTCCTGCCGGGTGGCCCTGCCAGTTCACGTTCGCCCGCTGCACAAAAGGCTGATCGCCAAGCAGGAGACGATAGACAAAGAGCTGTCCTCAGCGCCCTGGAACCGGCTGGTCTGCCGGGCAGACACCGGGATCATCGCCTCAGGGATCTCCGGGCTTTATGCCGAGGAAGCCCTAAAAGACCTTGAGCTGGACTACTCCTTGCTGCGAATAGGCACCACACCGGCACCGTCAGGCCTCCTGACAGAAATGCTTGAACATTGCCGACGGATACTTGTTGTGGAGGAGCTGGAACCGGTGCTCGAGGACCAGGTCGCCCTGCTGGCCAGAAAGGTGCGGCCAGATCTCGACCTGCACGGCAAGAGCCTTGTGCCTCGAGCAGGAGAACTGGACCTGGGATTGGTCAGGAATTCCATCTCTGCCCTGGCCGGACTGCCCGCAAGAGAACCGATCGTAATCCCGGAGAAGGATATCCTGCCGCCACGGCCGCCTGCGCTTTGCCCAGGCTGCAGCCACCGGGCCACCTATCAGGCCATGATCAAGGCGTTTGGAAAGGATGCCGTATTTCCAAGCGACATCGGATGCTATACCATGGGAGTCGGCATGGGCACGGTGGAGACCTGCCTTTGCATGGGGGCCAGCATTAGCGTGGCTACGGGCATTCGCTTCGGCGGGGATGAAAGGCCCATATGCTGCACACTTGGAGATTCCACATTCCTGCATTCCGGCCTGACCGGACTGCTCAACGCTGCGTATAACGGGGCCAGGCTGACCGTGACCATCCTTGACAATTCCACCACCGCCATGACCGGCCATCAGCCACACCCCGGGACCGGTCGTACCGCCACCGGTCAGGAGAGCTGCCCGGTCAGCCTGGAGGACGTGGCCAGGGCTCTGGGAGCTGGACTGGTGGAGACCGTGGACCCATATGACCTCGACCGGGCGGTCGAGGTTTTCCGCAAAGCCCGTGACTTTTCCGGCCTCTCTGTGGTCATTGCCCGTCAATCCTGCGTGATCAGTGCCCGCCGTCAAGGAGTGCGCCGCCAGCCGCTTCAGGTGACCGACGCCTGCGTGGGTTGCCAGGTCTGCCTGAACTTCGGCTGCCCTGCCATAGAATGGACAGGGGAGACGGCATCCATCAACACGCTCTGCACGGGATGCGGGGTATGCGCCATGGTATGCCCCAGCGGCTCGATAAAGGAGGTGGTCAGATGAGGTCTTCAGATTGCGATATTGTCATTGCTGGAGTGGGCGGCCAAGGGGTCATACTGATCTCCGACGTGATAGGCCGGGCGGCAGTCAAAGCCGGACTGCCGGTGCGTGGGGCTGAGACCCACGGAATGGCCCAGAGAGGCGGCTCTGTTGTGAACCATACCCGCATCAACTGCCGGTACAGCCCTATGGTGGCGGAGGGAGGGGCAGACCTGCTGCTTGCCCTCGAACCTGTTGAGGCGTTGCGCCACGCTCATTTCCTGGCACCCGGCGGCACTGCTCTGGTAAATACCGCGCCGGTCCTGCCGGTCACCGTGACCACCGGCAAGTTCGCCTACCCACCGTTAGAGAAGGTACTGAGCCCCTTGCAGAGGATAGGAACGGTCAGGGCATTCAATGCTACCGAACTTGCAGCCTCCGCAGGCACCGTCCAGGCCATGAACGTCGTGATGCTGGGCGCGCTCTCACGCTACATTCCGATCACTGAGGAGGCTATTCTGGCAGCCCTTGCCCAGGTGGTGCCGGAGAAGCACCTGAAGGTCAATCTGCGGGCCTTTGAACTGGGAAAGGCTGAAGTAGATTGATGGCTATAGTTGTCGCTCATGGCAGACGACAAGAAGGGCGAGCCCGAGCAGGGCCGGGCGGAGCTTTCCAGGGAGCCCCTTTATAAGTATCATGATCCGGATGTGCCCAAGGAGCTGCCCGACCAGAGCTGGTCCACAGAGCGGCTGATCGAGGCAGCCACCAAGGACAATAACCTGCTCACCCGCTCCAATGCAGTGACCATACTGGCGACCCGGGAAGGAAAAGAAGCAGTTGAGGCACTCGTCCAGGCCCTCAAGGACTCGGAGCATATAGTCAAGAGCACGGCGATGGTGAAGCTTGCATCCAGGGGTCAGGAGGTGCTGGACCGTGTCATGGAGGCAATGTCAGACGCCGACCAGGATATCAGGGCAGGTGCAGCCTGGGTACTGGGTGAGCTCAAGGACCCAAGGTCGGTTGAGGTCCTGCAAACGGCTATCAAGGACGAGAGCCAGTTGGTCAGGGTTCAGGCCAAAGCCTCCCTGATGGCCATGGGGATAATCAAGAAGAAGGACCTGACGTAGATGGGGCCATACCTGCAGCCCTCACACCTTTTGATTTTTATCTGGGCCTAGGCCCGGCCGTCGACCGTTATCGCCGAGATCTTTGCAGGTCACACCGCCATGACGGCCTGCCTAAAGATGCATTGAAAAGATGCCCGTGAGATAGTTGAGCATGCCAGGCCCAGGTCCCATACGGACATGGCCGGCATTTCCAGGATTTCCTCCCAGGAGGCCGCCTTCTGCAAAAACACCTATATATCGCTCTCGCTGATCGACATAAGGGAGATTCGACTGGAGACTAAAGAAAGCCAAGGAGCGTTTCCGCGAAAGATGATACATGGCCGTGAAGAGAGGAGGCGACTTAAGGCCAGGGCTGCCGCTTTATCGATTGTCTCCAACACTGTCCTGGTGGTGATGAAGATAGCTGTAGGCCTGCTGATCGGCTCGGTCTCCATCCTCTCCGAGGCAATCCATTCAGGCGTGGACCTGCTGGCTGCGGTCATGGCATTTATCGCCGTCAGGGTAGCTGGCCGCCCGGCCGACGATAGCCATCCGTTTGGCCACGGAAAGGTCGAGAACCTCTGCGGAACCCTCGAAGCTCTGCTCATATTTCTGGCAGCAGGCTGGATCATGGCGGAGGCCTGGGACAAGATAATGCAGCCGCGTCCGCTGGAGTCTGCGGGATGGGGCGCGGCGGTCATGCTGATCTCAGTGGTTGCCAACACCGCAGTATCGCGCCGGCTCTTCCATGTGTCCATGCAGACGGATTCGGTCGCACTGGCTGCCGACGCATGGCATCTGCGCACCGACGTCTACACATCGCTGGGCGTCATGGCGGGACTGGGAGCGATATGGCTTGGTGGACTGCTCTTTCCGCAAGTGGACCTCTCCCTGCTCGATCCGCTGGCTGCCATGGCTGTGGCTCTGCTCATCCTGAAGGCCGCCTGGGAGATGACGCTTCAGTCCGGCCGCGACCTGCTCGACGCCGGCCTGCCTGGCGAGGAGAGAAAACTGATCCGAGAACACGTCGCTGAGCTTTCGCCCATGGCCCGTGGCCTGCACGGTCTGAAGACCCGCAAGTCGGGTGGGCTGCGGTTTGCCGAGTTCCACATGCTGGTCGACGCCCAGATGTCGGTGGAGGAGTCACACCGTCTGACCGAGGTCATGAGCGACTCGATCCGCGAGCATTACCCATGCACGGTTGTTACAATCCATATAGAGCCCTGTGACGGCTCCTGTCCCAAGAGCTGCAAGAGCAACTGCCTGCTCACCGAAGAGCAGAGAAAAGACCTGCATGTGATGAAAGGCGGAAATACTACATAAGTCAGTTTGGCCCCTGCACCCTCTGGCTGGGGCACAATTCGCCGTCCGATTTGCCGGACTCAGCAAAGCCTCGGCCAGAGTTTCACGCTGGGCGGATCGCAAACTATTTCCTGTCTGCCCTCAAGAAGCTTGAGGGGGATATGCCTCTGGCAGGGGAGTGAAGGATGGCTCTTCGTCTTTGGATCTTGCTTTGCTTCGCCATGCTGGCATCATCAGGCGTGATGGCGCTTGCAGATAACACGTCGCACGACCCGAGCCAGCAGGGTCTGGCTTCGTCCGGAGATGGACAAGCACAGACAACTGGGGGAAACGGCACGTATCGTCTGGAAGCGGGGGAGTGGAATGTCGCCCTTCAGGGACCGCCAGGACTTGAGACGCGGGCCGAGTGGCAGGCTGGGGACGGTGCAGGAGATGGATTTTACACATTGTGGCTCTTGGATTCTGCCGAGAGCTATGCCACCATATTCATCGTGGAATACGCAGGCCCAGTGACTTTCGGCCCTGAAGCGCTGCGGGGGGGGCTTGACCAGCTATTGTCACCGTACCATCCGGTCCAGGTCCTATCCGCACTGCGCACAGTGGACGGCAGCTGGGGCGCGGTAGCTGAGGCCTTCAGCCAGAGCCTGAACCGCACCGTCTATGCGATGTTATATCCTATAGGAGCTGGCCAGGACAACTCCTCCTCGGTCACGGCAGGCCTGGTATCGCTGCTCGACAGGGAGGCCAGCATGCAGATGATCGACACACTGCACATTCAGAATGGTCAGGCAAAACCTGACAAACCGGTCCTCGATCCGCCCAGTCGCCCCTCATTCGCCCCCCAGGGCAGCCGGGAGGAGCCGGTCCCTCTGGGCACCCCTGTGGATCTGGTGGACGGCTGGGAGATTCGGGTGATACGGGTCATCCCAAACGCGACCGAGATGGTCATGACCACCGATCCAGGCAACGATCCTCCCCGACCCGGCTACCAGTACTTCATCGCCAGCATCGAGGGCCGCTACCATGGTTCGGCCTCCTCCATACTGGACCCGGGTTTGCGCCTGCGGGCGCTTGGCAGATCCGAGATACCTTATCGCAGTTTCGACCGACTGGTAGCGATTCCCGATCCGCTGCCCCGGACGGAGTCGTTCTCAGGCGCGCTTGTGACGGGAAACGTCTGCTGGGAAGTAAGGTCGTCTGATGCGGATTTACTTGTGATGTTCGACCATGCCTCCCGTGATAGCCGGATCTACATGGCCCTGTATCGATGAAAATCGAAATATGTGCCTGGCTCGGCAAGCATGATCCCGTCGGTCAGGCCGGGCCAAACCAGCCTGGGCCCTGGAGGGGCATCAATCGGCCTTTCCCTCAAGGGCTTCCCGTGCGATGCGGATGGCGCAAAGCTCGCTGCACATTGTGCACGTATCGATGTCCACGCCCCGACGGTGCCGTATCTGTCTGGCCTTCTGCGGATCGATCGCCTCTGTGAACTGGCCGTCCCAGTCCAGGGCTGCCCTTGCCAGTGACATGCGCCTGTCCCAAGCCCTGGCCTCCTCCTGCACTCCAGGCCGGGTGAGGTCAGCAGCATGGGCAGCAATTCGGGTCACGATGGTGCCCTCGATAACGTCCTCAATCGTTGGCAGGTCCAGGTGCTCGCTTGGGGTGGTGGCGCACAGGAAGTCGGCCCCGGCCATTCCCGCGATAACACCGCCCATGGCCGCAGTTATGTGGTCGTAGCCGGGTGCAACATCGGTAACCAGCGGACCCAGCAGATAAAGAGGGGCATGATCGGTGACGTGCTTCATTGCCCGAACGCTTGTCTCAATCTGGTCGGCAGGCACATGCCCCGGCCCCTCCACCATGGACTGCACGCCGGCTTTCCGGGCCTTGGCAACCATCTCTCCGAGGATTATGAACTCCATGTACTTGGCACGGTCGCTTGCATCCTCGATGCAGCCAGGGCGCAGTCCATCTCCCAGGCTCAAGGTGACCTCATGCTCACGTGCGATCTCGAGCAAGTAGTCGAACTCGGCATAATAGGGATTGTCTTCACCGGTCTCAGCCATATACTTGAGCGTGAGCGATCCGCCCCTGGAGACCACGCCCAAAAGGCGGGGATCCTTTTGCAGACGCTCAAGGCTCGTCCTGTTGACCCCAACGTGAACTGTCACGAAGTCCACACCGTCCCTGGCCTGCTGCTCGAGGGCGTTGAACATGCCCTGAGATGTGAGCTCCTTCCTCACAGCCGCCTGGTATATGGGGACCGTTCCAACCGGGACTTCCACGGCCTGCAGGATCTGGCGCCGGGTCTGGTCGAGATCGCCTCCGGTGGAGAGGTCCATGACCGCATCGGCCCCAGCACCAACTGCCGCCAGGGCTTTTCTGACCTCAAGCCCGGCGTCCTCGGCGGTCTGAGAGGTGCCAACGTTGACATTGACCTTCGTGCGTAAGAGTTCACCGACGCCCACCGCCCGCTCCCTGCTGCGGTGGACGTTCATTGGGATAGCCGCCCTTCCCTTGGCCACCAGCCTTCTCAGGAGATCGGGATCCAGCCGCTCCACGGAGGCGGCCCGCGCAAAGAGCTCCGGGATCCGTCCTCCTGCCGCCTCTTCCATCAGAGTCATGGTACCACTTAAATATGGCAAGCTCCACGTGCTAGGAGGGTGTCTAAATGGTAGAAGTGCATAAGGTTAGCGGTGCCGCCTACGACGGAAACGCCTACCTGATAATGGCCGAGCGGCCGGCCATAATCGACGCCGGCATGTCAGCCCAGCCCACAATTAAAAACCTCATAAGGCATATCGATCCCCAGAAAGTGGAGCGGTTGATACTCACTCACTGTCATCACGATCATACCGCCGCGGTTCCTGAGCTGCAGCAGGCAACAGGAGCGCAGATCCTGCTCTCTAAAGAGGAGGTGGGGATGGTGGGCGACGACCTTGCGACGGTTGCCTATATGTTCGGGATGTCCGCTCCCGATTACCATGTGGACGTCCCCCTGGAAGAGGGGATGGCACTTGACCTGGGAGATATCACTCTGCAGGTCCTGCACACACCGGGCCACTCGCCTGGCAGCATCTGCCTGTACGAGCCTGAGGATAAGCTGCTCTTCTCCGGCGACACGGTCTTTCCGGACGGAAATGTCGGCAGGACCGACCTCTTTGGAGGCTCCACTGCACAGTTGGTCAAATCCATAGAGCGCCTGACCGGTATGGATGTCAAGACCATGTACCCAGGCCATATGGAGGTCACAAGCAGAGGCGTTCCCGCCCAGATTTTGGAGAGCCTTCGCTTTGCCAGGAGGTTTCTATGAAGCTTACCCAATCCGCAGACAGGATTTCACTGAACCAAGACCAGACGGCACCCACCATCCCACCCGCCCAGATAGCGGAGCGTGAGGCCAAAAGCATCTTTCAGACGTACACCAGACAGCCCATATATATCGTGCGTGGAGAGGGAGCAGAGGTATGGGACGCGTCCGGCCGGATGTACCTGGACTTCGTTGCCGGGATAGCGGTAAACAACCTCGGACACTGCCATCCAAGAGTTGTCCAGGCAATCCAGAAGCAAGCGCAGATCCTTATCCATACGTCCAACCTTTACTACACCGAGAACCAGGTGCTTCTCGCCGAGGAGCTCAAGCAGCTGACCGGCATGGACCGGGTCTTTTTCGGCAACTCCGGAGCTGAAGGCGTTGAGGCTGCGATCAAGCTCGCACGCAGAGCGACCGGCAAGGCCGGACTGGTAGCGGCAGTGGGAAGCTTCCACGGACGGACTCTCGGGGCCTTGGGCGCCACATATAAGTCGGCCTACAGAGAGCCGTTCCGGCCTCTAAACGAGGCATCTTTCGTACCTTACGGCGACTTTGAGGCGCTGAAGTCTGCAGTCACCAGGAACATCGGCGCAGTCATACTTGAGCCGGTGCAAGGAGAGGCAGGAGTGCACGTGCCGCCGCCCCAGTTCCTGAAAGCCGCCCGCCAGATATGCGACGACGCCGGATCGATGCTCATATTCGACGAGGTGCAGACAGGCTTTGGCAGAACCGGACGCTGGTTCGGAAAGGAGCATTCGGGAATTGAGCCTGATATAATGTCCCTGGCCAAGGGAATAGCCGGGGGCCTGCCCATGGGAGCCATGCTTGCCAGAGGAGACGCAGCCGCTGCATTTCAGCGCGGGGACCACGCTTCCACATTCGGAGGGAGCCCTCTGGTAGCGGCAGCTTCACTGGCCAGCCTGCAGGCAATACGGGATGAGAGGCTGGTGGAGAGATCCGAGCTCCTGGGGTCGTACCTGCGCTCGCAGCTGGAGAAGCTCGATCCCATCCAGGTGCGCGGCCTGGGCCTGATGGTCGGGCTGGACCTGAAAGCCAGCGCCTCCGAGGTCGTGTCCCTGGCCAGGGAGAGGGGGCTGCTGTTGAATGCCACAGGAGACCACACGCTGCGCCTGGTACCGCCCCTGGTGGTTAGCCAAGAGCAGATAGACCGTGGGGTGCAGATCCTTGGGGATATCCTATCGATTTAGGCCGGCGCTCGATAAGCTGAAGCCCTATGTGGCCGGGCGGGGAATCGGGGAGATCGCAAGGCAGTACAGCATCCCGGCCGACAAGATAGTCAAGCTGGGCAGCAACGAGAATCCGTACGGACCCAGCCCCGGGGTGAAAGAGGCGATATCCTCCGTCCCCCTCCACCTCTATCCTGAGACCGATGAGCTGCTGCAGGCACTGGCCTCATACACCGGATTTTCCCGGGACATGATCGTTGTGGGCACCGGGATGGACGGGGTGCTCGACACCCTCTCCCGCCTCTTCCTGGAGGAGGGCAGATCCTCAGCCATCTCCACACCAACGTTCAGCTACTACGAGATCCTCACAAGGCTGGCCGGGGCTAAGCCAGTCCTGATTCCCAGGGACGAGGATTTCCGGATAGATCCGGACAGCCTTACCGGTGTTGACGGCAGTAGCATGATATTCCTCTGCTCGCCCAACAATCCCACATCCAACGCTTCGACTGAGGAGGAGGTCAGGGCGGTTGTCGAGTCGACAGGGGCGATGGTCTTCCTGGACGAGGCCTATGTGGACTTCGCAAAAAAGAGCCTGATCTCAATGGTCAGCCGCTATGATAACCTGATCGTCGGGCGCACGATGTCCAAGGCATTCGGCCTGGCAGGCCTGCGCCTGGGCTACGCCGTATTGCCAGCACCTGTGGCAGACCAGTACCGTCGAGCCGCTCCGCCCTTCTTCGGACTTTCCACCATATCGGTGGCGGCTGGAGTGGCGGCGCTTCAGGACGCAGCGTATATGCGTCGCTCCGTTGAGAAGATCAGGAAGGAGAGGCAGAGGCTCATATCCGAACTGCCAGAGGCCGGTCCATCCCAGGCGAACTTCCTATACCTGGAGACGGATCGCCCATCGTCAGAGGTTGCTGAGGCCTTGCTGCGTCAGGGCGTGATCGTTCGGGACTGCCGATCGTTTTGGGGAGCCGGCGAAAACCACATACGCGTGACTGTAGGCACGCGAGAGCAGAACGACCGGTTCCTCGAGGCCTACCGAAGACTATGCTGATAGCGCTCACAGGCACTCCAGGAACTGGGAAGACCACGGTATCCGCACTGCTGCCTTATCCAGTGGTGGATGTGAACGCGCTGGTGAAAGGAGGGCTCTGCATCCGGTCCGATCCCGACCGGGGATGCCTGGAAGCGGATATGGAAGGGCTTGCCGACAAGGTTCGGGAGATGGATGGGCCAGGACCTGTGGTTCTGGAAGGCCACATCTCGCACCACCTGGCCGATCTGGCAGTGGTTCTCCGTCTTCACCCATCCCAGCTGCGCAGCAGGCTATCGGCCCGTGGCTACCCGCCGGCGAAGGTGAATGAGAACATCCTGGCCGAGGCTCTGGACGTGATACTGGTGGAAGCTGTGGAGAGATGCGACCGCGTATGGGAGATTGATACCACTGGGCTGTCGCCATCCCAGGTCGCAGGCAGGATTCAAGATGCAGTAGAGGGGAGAGAGCAGTTTCCTCCCCGGGGCATGAACTGGCTTGGGGAGATAGAGATTGACCTTGGATGACCTGCGCGGATACGCCCGGATCGTCACCGAGCCGCTGGCTGCAGGCGCGGAGAGGACAGGCGTCACCCCAAACCAGCTCTCAGCGCTGTCTCTAATATTCTCAGCAGCAGCCGGCCTTATGTATTATCAGTCCCCCGACAAGCCGGAGATGCTGTACGCCGCAGCCTGCATGTTATTGCTAAACGCAGTATCCGACGCTGCCGACGGGGCTTTGGCCCGCCGAACCGGTCGGGCGGATCCACGGGGGGACTTCCTGGACCATGTCATCGACCGATATGCTGATATGTTCATTCTGCTGGGCATAATCTTCGCCGGCTACGTGCCCTGGCCAATAGGCATGCTGGCAGTTGTCGGCGTGCTGCTGACCAGCTATATAGGGACCGAGGCTCAGGCGCTTTCGCTGGGCCGCTACTACGGGGGCATGATGGGCAGGGCCGACCGCCTTACGCTGATATTCCTTGCCACACTGGCCTGCGCCCTCTACCCGTATAGTATCGAGGGCCTTCCCATTCTCGGATGGGTGGTGGTTGTAACTATGCTCTCCAGCCATATAACGGCGCTTCAGAGGTTCAACCACGTCTGGAAGAACCTGCCATGACCCGGGCCCGTTCGGACTTCGTGACTTTTTTAGCGGGGATAAGGGTTATCTGCTCTGCTGCGAAATAGGTACTGTTAGCAGGCCGATACGAACTGCTTTTTCGAGATGCAAAAAAAGGCTGATGCAGATGTATCCGAGTGGGCGAGACTGCATATATAGAAGGGCAGCGGCGGCTGCCATGATACTGATAGCCCTTGCCAGCCTGGCCGGAGCCGCAACCATCAAGGTGGACCCGGAAGGAAAAACCGGTCCAAAGACCATCGGCGCGGCGGTCCTCTCAGCAAGAGACGGCGATCTGGTGATGATCCCTGAAGGAAGCTTTCGTGAGAGCCTGCGCATCGACAAGAATATCACCCTGGAAGGGCCGGGAGCCGAGGTCGGCGGATATGGGCAGACCGTATTTACCCTGGCAGCCAAAGGAGCTACCCTGAGGAACCTCACAATCAAGAACAGCGGGCAGTACCCACTTGTTGTTATGGAGGCTGACAACACCATGCTCCTTGGATGCCGGCTATCTGAAGGGGCTGCAGGTGCTGCTGCCTATGGCCAATCCACGGTGATGGACAACGATATCAGGGCCACAACTGATGGTGTACGGGCTTTTGGGGCAGCAGTAGTTGGAAACAACAGCATATCAGGCGCACTTGGCACAGGGATTGCAGCGGTTGGGGCCCGCGCTGAGATCCGGGAAAACAACGTTTCCGATTGCGGCACCGGAATCGACCTGGCAGCCGAAAACATCGCAACTGGAAATCGGGTAGAGGACTCGAACCTGGGCATAAGGGCCCGCGCCTACGGGATCATCCTCGACGATAACTCCTGTCTGGGCAACCGGATCGCCGGGATATACCTGGAGAACGCCACGTCGGCTCAGGTCATCGGAAACCTCCTGCATGGAAACGGAAACGGGATCATGCTGAAGACCTCAACCGGGATCCTGCTGCGTGACAACAAGGCCACGGCAAACGCATATGGAATCTCCATGAAAGGCTCCGGGAACAACACCCTTTCAGGAAACGTGCTCGAAAATAATACATGCCACCTGCGTGTGGAGCCGGAGAAGATCGGCGATCTGCGGGTGCTCACCCCGCAGATCAGCATCGATCCGGCATTCAACCAGAGCATAGATCAGACCAACATGGCTGACGGCAGTCCGGTCTGCTACCTGGTGGGGCAGAGAGACCGCGCTATACGCGAGGCCTGCGGATTCGTCGGATTGATCGGATGCTTAAACGTAACAGTACAGGATCAGCACGTCGGAAACGGCAGCCCTGGGATCATGATCGTGGGCTCTAAGCACTGCAGGCTGCTAAACTGCTCCGCCAGCGATAGCGAGAAGGCAGTGTACATCCTGGACAGCCAGGAGTGCCTGATCCACGAGGTCCAGGCGCGGAACTGCGATGTGGGATTCTGGGTTGGCCGCTCCCAGGAGATCTATCTGGAGGATTGCCGTGCAGAATCGTGCCGGCAGAGCGGATATCGGCTGGAGGGTGCTCGGAGTGCAGCGGTCCGCAGCTCTTGGGCCGAGTCGTGCCTGGAAGGTATCTATATGATCGATGCCCTCTCCTGCCAGGTCATAGGCTGCAGTATCCTCTCCAACCAGGAGATCGGCCTGCACCTGATGAGAGCTCATCGGGCCGTCCTTCGGGACAACCTGGTCTCTCGAAACGGGGATGGGATATCCATAACCGGATCAAACGCCGCGTCTGTCAGCGGTAACAGGATCCTGGACAACCTCCAGGCCGGGATCATGCTCGCACAGACAAAGGGCGGTACCCTTGAGGAAAACCTGGCCAGCGGGAATCGGGAGGGCATATTCCTGCAGGGCTCCTCCGACCTTCTGGTGGCGGGAAACAACCTGAGCACCAATACGAGGTACGGGCTGCGCATGAGCATGACTGTCAGCTCCAACCTGACCGATAACCGGCTCGCCTTCAACGGCCTGGCCGGGGCCAGCCTGACCGACTGCCAGGAGAACCGGATATATCACAACGACTTCGTGAACAACGGAGGAGCGCTGGGGCAAAACGCAGTGGACAACGGAAACAACCAATGGGACCAGGGTCCCCAGATAGGCGGAAACTACTGGTCTGACCACCATGTCCTCGGCAATCCCGGCTCATCCGCCCGCAGCATACTTTCCCATGGCACGGATCGCTATCCTTTCCAGGACCCCGGTGGCTGGAGGATATGAACTCCACTGACGAAAGCCGGTTGAGCGATCAGGATCTCAGGCTTCTGAAAGAGGCTCAGGACGGGCTCGATCTGACGCTTCAGCCATACCAGGAGCTGGGAAGGCGCCTGGGGCTGACCGAAGAGGATGTGCTGTCCAGGCTGGCAGACCTGATAGAGCGTGGGGTCGTCAGAAGGGTCTCTGCCACAATTGGTCACCGGGCGCTTGGGATCAGCGCCAACGCCATGATCGCATGGAACGTCCCCGAGGGAGATGTCGAAAGGGTGGGAAATGTCTTGGCAACCCTGGAGGACGTGACCCATTGCTATGAGCGGGATGCAGTTTTACAATGGCCTTACAACCTCTACACCATGATCCACACTCGCACCAGGGAAGAGGGGGAGCGGCGTGCTGCGGAGATTGCCAGCTTCGTGGGCGTGAGCGATTACCGGGTGCTCTTCAGCGAGAGGGAATTCAAGAAGACCAGCGCACGCATCTGAAGGCGTCAATTCAAGAGGTGGCATATGTCCAGTTACATCCCGCTCCTTGTCGATATGCAGGGACGGTCAGTCGTCATCTTCGGAGGCGGAGCGGTGGCCGAGCGAAAAGCCCGCTACTTCTGCCAGGGTGCGGATGTCACGGTCGTAAGCCGGGAGTTCTCAGCAGGCATCCTCGCCCTCGCGCAGGATGGACGGGTAGCGCTGATCCAAGAGAGCCTGAAAGAGCCACGAGACGACCTGATGGCCGGCGCTTTTCTGGTGGTGCCGGCTACCAGCGACCGGCAGCTCAACCGGGCGCTGGAGGACGCCGCCCGGCGAAGAGGGGTATTGGTCAACAGCGTGGACCGTAAGGGTGAGGTGACGATACCGTCTGTCGTGCAGCAAGACCAGGTCGTGATCACCGTCAGCACCGGTGTCCCTGCACTCTCGCGCCATATTCGCCAGCAGCTGCAGGGTCGGCTCGGTGGATACTGCAAAATGGCCAGATTGCTTGCAGACCTGCGGCAGCGTCTGAAGAAAGCGGTGCCTTCCCAGAAGCGCCGCAGAGATATCCTGAACTCCATCCTATCTGATCCGGCCATCTGGTCCATCCTGGACGACGAGCAGTACCCGCCGGAACAGGGCTATGCAAAGGCCTATATCAGGGCCCGGGAACACCTGAGTCCGGATGAGCGAGATTGCCTCGATGCTGGTGACACACCGCAAGGCATCCATCGGCGAGATTGAGAGCGCCTGGCACGGGGATGTGGAGACCCTCTTAAGCTGGGTCGCGTCAAGCGATCTGGTCGAGGAATGCGCAGTCCTGAAGACCTGCAACCGTGTGGAGATCTACGTGGTCTCTTCACGCGGCGAGAAGGTCCTCTTCGAGCTGGCCAAGAAGGCCAGGATCTCCTCACGTATCATCGATTTTCACGATCACGAGGAATCTCTTCTCCACCTCTTGCGCCTCGCCTGCGGCCTGGAATCCATGATCCTGGGCGAGGACCAGATCCTCGGCCAGATGAAGGAGCTGTATCATACTGCCAGATCGGCCGGCCGCACCGGCTGGATGCTTGATACGGCTTTCAAGAAGGCCATCCAGGTGGGAAAGAGGGCCAGAAAGGAGACCGCCATCAACGAGAGATCGGTGTCGGTTGGATCGGCGGCGGTTGATCTGGCCGAACATATCCTGGGATCGCTAAAGGGCCGTTCCGTGCTGGTGATAGGGGCAGGGGAGACCGGGGAGCTGATATCCAGATCCCTGATATCCAAGGAGATCGGCAGCCTTTATGTGACCAACCGCACATTTGGAACGGCGCTCTCGCTCGCAGCCTGCCTCGGAGGCGAGGCCATTCCGTATGAGGAGATGAAGAAGCAGATAGCCCGTTCCGACCTGGTAATCAGCGCTACATCTGCCCCGCACTACATACTGCTGAAGGAGGACCTGGAACAGGCCATGTCCGGGCGTAGCAGCAAGCTGCTCATCATCGATATCGCCAACCCGCGCGATGTGGACGAGAGGGCAAGGGAGATCCCGGGCCTGGAGCTGCACGACATCGATAGCCTGCGCCACCTGAGCAGCGAGAACATGAGGATGCGGATGGCTGAGATGGACAAGGTGGAGAAGATAATCAAAGAGGAGCTAAAGCTGCTTCAGTCGAAGTACAAGAGGAGGCAGGCAGAACAGCTCCTGGCCCGTCTATACTTCGAGGCTGGCCAGATCCGAGACCAGGAGGTGCGCAAGGCCATGAACAAGCTCTCGGCCTACCACACCCTGGGAGAGGTGGAGCAGCGGGTCTTGCAGGATATGAGCAACTCAATCGTGAACAAGATCTTTGCCGAGCCCACCAAGGTGATGAAGGTGTCGGCTGAGAAGGGAGACTTTGCAGTCCTATCGGCAGCAGAGGAGCTGTTCCGGCTGGGAGGCGAGACGGGAGAGGGCGAAGCGGAGGATGGAAGATGTCGAGAAGGATGAGACGGCTGAGAAAGCCGAAGCTTCGGGATATGGTCTCCGAGACCAGGCTTTCGATCAAGGATATGATCATGCCCATATTCGTGGACGAGAGAGCGGACTCGCCGGTTCCCATAGCCTCCATGCCTGGCCAGTGCCGGCAGAGCCTCTCCACGATAGCTGAGGAGGCGGGCTCAATCGAGGATCTGGGGATTTCGGCCGTCCTGTTGTTCGGCCTGCCTGCCAGGAAGGACGAGGCCGGATCGGCAGCCTCGGACCCGCATGGTATAATTCAGAGGTCGGTCGAGGCGATAAAGGAGGTATCTGATCTGGTCGTGATCACAGATCTGTGCCTTTGCGAGTACACAAGCCACGGCCATTGCGGGCTGGTGAAGGGGATGGAGGTCCTAAACGACGAGACCCTGCCGATACTTGGAGAGGTGGCGGTCAGCCAGGCCAGGGCAGGGGCAGATGTTGTGGCCCCCAGCGGCATGATGGACCATATGGTGCTGGCAATCAGAAGCGCTCTGGACCTGGAGGGGCTGGAGGAGACTGCCATCCTGAGCTATGCTGCCAAGTACGCCTCGTTCTACTATGGGCCTTTCAGAGAGGCGGCCGAGTCCGCCTTCGCCTTCGGCGACCGTCGGGGTTACCAGATGGATCCGGCCAATTCCGATCAGGCACTGTGGGAGGTGCAGCTTGACATCGAGGAGGGGGCGGATATGGTCATGGTGAAGCCCGCCATGCCTTACCTGGATATAGTCCGCCGGGTCAAGGACCGCTTCGGCATGCCCACTGCCGCCTATCAGGTGTCAGGGGAGTATAGCATGATCCTGTCGGCTGCTGAGAGGGGATGGATCAACGGTCCCGGTGCCATGAGAGAAGCTCTCACATCCATCAAACGGGCGGGCGCGGATATGATAATCACCTACTACGCCAAGGAGTTTGCCGCCCAGAATGCCTGAGCTTTCGGTATCCAGCTTCGGTTCAAACCCTGATTCGTCCTGGGTTCCAGCTGTTGTATGCCTCCCTGGAGAGCTGGTCAGCCTCCTGGTTCTCAAGACGGGGCACCCACCGAAATGACACATCCATACCGGCGAGGATTGACCTGACCTGGGGCACGTATTTTCGGGAGGTTGCAGAGCGCACCTGGTACTCGCCGCGCATCTGCTTTATGACCAGGCTTGAGTCTCCCTGAAATACTACATCCTCATGTGGTGCGTTCTCTCTGATCCAACGGGCTGCAGCCAGCAGGGCCTCGTACTCCGCCACGTTGTTTGTCATGCCCCGTCCCTGCCCCACCACCCCCATTCCGCGGTGAAGCACTTGGCCGTCCCGCCTGACGAGAAATCCATAAGCAGCCACGCCTCCAGGATTTCGTGGATAGCACAATCCATCGAAGTTCACGGTTATCATGACAATCGCCTCCCTAGTCCCCATACCAGCATCCTCCGATTCGGCCGGTTCGGTCAAGCAGGTCGCATAGCTTTGAGGCGGAAGCCAAGACAGTCTCCATTCCCGTCGAGTCCTGCGACGCAGGCCTGACCAGAGTACCTCCGAAGTGGCTTCCGTCGCCCACAACTATCATGCCCTGGATGTGCATCCAGGCCCAGATTGCTGCGATAGCCTGCTCCTGGCCACCATTTCGAAATCCACCCACGCATAGGGCGCATCCGGCCTTGTCCCGGAGGAGAGATCCCTGACGGCGCAGCGGCAGCGTGCGGTCGAACAGCACCTTCAGCTGGCCGGTCACCGAACCGAAGTAGACAGGAGATGCCACGATTATCCCTGAAGCCTCCTTCAGCAGCCCGAAGATGCTGCCCATATCGTCATCTATGGGACAGCCCTGGCCCGGACCGCAATTGCCGCAGCCGGTGCAGTAACCGATCTTGGCCTCGCTGCAGAGCACCCTCTCCGTATGATAACCCCTCTCCGATGCTATACGGAGTGCCTCCTCCACGATGTGCTCCGTGTCTCCCCGGCGGGGGCTTCCCGATATCCCCAGGACCATTCTCGACATCCTATGCACCACGTCCTTTTCGGAACAATGGCAATTGAATCCAGGCGGCAATAAAGGCTGCCACAGCCAAACATGATGGCACTGGTCCATAGAGAGACCGGACATTTCGGCTCTGAGCACAAAACGCATTTATATTGCGGGCTGTCGATAGATCGAGATTGGAACGCGGCCATAAACATTCAGAGATTGGGGATGCAATCTCTGCGAAAGGCTAGATGGCCCAACCTTTGGCCGGGGAGCATTCACGGACGGAAAGTCACAAAATTTATATTAACCTTATTCAAAATAATAAATGGAGAGGCTATGCGCGCAGAGATAACATCCCTGATGGGGCTGGAAGTATATACCGAAAAGGGCGTATACGTTGGGCGAGTGGAGGATGCTCTGCTCGATCCGGAGAAGAAATCGGTGAGCGGGCTGGCCTTGGTCAAAGTGAACCGCGAGTTCTTCGACGGGCGCGGACGGGGCATAATCATACCGTTCCGCTGGGTTCTGGCAGTGGGCGATATCGTGCTTATGAAACACCTGAAGATGCGGCCGTCTGCACAGACCAGATCTTAAATAGCGGCCGCGAACGGTAGAAATAGATATGATCCGCCAGCAGGGAGGAGAGATCTACTCAGGGCTGCGGGTAAGAGCCCCGTTCTTCATCAGGGCAGACGGCCGCGGCTTTGGAAAGCTTTTAAAAGACGCCGATAAACCCTATGACCTTGATTTCGCGCGGACCATGGTCAAGGCGGCTCGTTACCTGATGGAAGAGGTCGGCCCCTCGCCCCGCCTGGCATACCTGTTCTCCGACGAGGCAAGCCTGCTCTACCTGGACGAACCTTTTGGCGGAAGGCTTGAGAAACTGATCTCGGTGATCCCTTCAGTTCTGTCCGGTCGAATCTCCCTATCCCTGGGACGCGCAGTAGGGCTCGATGGAAGGGCGATTCTCGTCTGCCCCGACCAGGTGGCAGCCTACCTCAAAGAGGCCCAGGACGAGGCCTGGAGAAACCACATATTCTCCTACGGATTCTACTCGCGGATAAAGGAGGGAATGGACCGCAGATCGGCCATGGAGAGCCTGCGTGGCAAGAGCGAGGGACAGATTCACGAGATGCTCTTTTGCCAGGGGATAAACCTGGCACACTGCCCTGCCTGGCAGCGCCGAGGAGTCATGGTCTATCGATCAAGTGGCGACGTGTTCGAGGAATGGGAGCTTCCGCTCTTCGGCACAGCCGAAGGTCAGGGCCTTGTGAAGTCGATTATCGAAGACTTCCCCAGGTAGCGAACAGGAGGCATTTCATCTTACAGACCGTATACCTCCATCACACGCTCACGCAGTCCAGGCCAGTCTTCCCACGAGTGCCTGTGCTCCCCTTCGCTGTCATGAACTATGCAACAGCCATCAACGGAAGGCCGGCCGCGACTGAAATCCCGGAATCGGCTCAGAAGCTCTCTTCCCTCTTCAAGCTCTATCAAGTAGCGCTCCTTCAGCATTGCGGCAAGATCCGCGGCCGCCTCCGGCTCCATGGACTGGCCAAGGCCACGGCATTCCGAGACCTGCAGCTCCCCGTTTGCGAGATAAAACGGGTAGGTCCTGCAGAGCAGCGGGCGGCAGGGATAAACCGAGCAGCATCCGTCGCTGTAGAACCGGCAGTCGGGACCGGACTTGACCAGCCTCCATTCCAGGGTATGGAAATTGCCCTGGCGATCGAACTCCCCGCGCTGTGGGGGCTCAGCCACCTCAGCCCAGGACAGCCCGGTCAGGCTGCTCAGGGCCCGCACCTCACGCGGAAAGGCCAGAACCGAGGCGTCTGGGCCTTGGCAGCATTCGCAACAGCGCATGCAGTGAAAGCCTATTGCCTGTATCTGACGAGCAACTGAAGAAACGTCCAGGGCCAGGGCTTCTTTGTGCTCCTGCTGAAGGGAATTCATACGGCTATTGACTTCCATATATCGGATATGCTGGCCAAAGATGCGGCTTAACGCCGACAGGCCTCTATGAAGTTCTCAAAGACCTGATCGCCATGCTCGGTATGAGCCACCTCAGGGTGCCATTGCACACCGAACATCGGGCGATCGACATGCCGCATGGACTCGATCTCGCATACCTGTGAGCGGGCCAGTACCTGGAAATCCGCAGGAAGCTTTGTCACCTGATCGGCATGGGAGGCCCAGGCGCGGAAGCTTCGCGGCAGCCCTTTCAGGATCTGATCCTCGTCTATGACCTCCACCTGCACCTCTGCGTAACCGCCAACAGCTCCCTGCTCAACCCGTCCCCCAAAGGTGGTTCCCATCAGCTGCATGCCCAGACAGATCCCAAGTATCGGCAAATCGAGCATCTTCAGGTAATCCGGGCAGCGTCCAGCCCTGGAGAGGTCGGGGCCGCCTCCAAGGATAAGGCCGTCTGCAGAGATATCTTCAGGAGCGGTCTGGTTGGAGATCATTCGGCAGCTCACCCTATCACGGATGGCCCTATGGATCAGATGGTTGAACTGACCGTAGTTGTTCACCACTAGTATCTGCATCTATTACCTCGATAAAGAGAGGTGGTTCTCCGCAAGTCCGTATATAGAGTTATTGTGGCAGAATTGTGGTGGACGGCAGCTGACCGGTCGCACCTTCAAATGGGCTGCTGTGGACTGGTTGAGCAGAAAAGCTGGGCAGGCGATATCTTTGAGGGATCTGGCGGATTTTGGCGGACTTGTCGCCGTCAATCGCAAGCAATCTTTTTCGATCCTGACATTAGGCGAAATCGAGATATTGACGCCTGGGGCGCTCATAGTACCCCGGCGATGTCCTCGAGCCTGGAGAGCACGGTCACACCGGGCATATCCCGCAGACGATCCAGATTCTGTAGGTCTATGGGTCGCGTGCGCACAGAGAACTCGGCCAGTGACACCGCCTGCCGGGGGCAGAGAGAAACGCACGTCCCACATCCATTGCAGAGAGTGGGATCTATCTGCTCGGCAAAGGCTGCCATGGGACAGCCCTGGCGTGCAGGGCAGTCTGCGAGAGATGGGCAGTCAAGACAGACCTCACGTCGGACCAGATAAGGAGTACTTGTGAAGGCCACCTCGTCCAGATCGGTGGGCAGGACGTACACCGGAACGCCGGCCTTGTTCGCGAGGGATACGGCATTTGTGACCAGGCTGTCGGCTATTCCTGCCACAACTTTGGCGACGGTGTTGGAGGTGGCCGGTGCCACGATCAGCAGCTCGAAGCGGCCGAGCATGAACCTGCCGGCCTCCGGAAACGAGTATCCGCACTCCCGCTCGAGGAATACTTCCTGCAGATACCCGCCAGGTGAGATTGCGCCAAGGCGTGGGAAGAGCCCGTATCTTTGAAGCACCTCCTCGCCTGCACGAGAGACGTAGCTGCATATCTTTTCCCTGCGGCTCAAATTCTCCATGGCTGCGACGCATCCCGCCAGATGCTGTCCGCCACCGGTTATGGCCCAGGCAATTCCAGGCATGAGATGTCCATGCTGGCTCATCCGGTTTATGGTTATGGTCGGTTGCTGCCGGAAACGAGAACGAGAATGGACTCTACAGTCTAATGCCGCGATCCGAAAAGTGCGTCCTTCGCGGCATTAGGGCACCTGTTCGGGCGCCCCGATTTCGCGGAGGGCAACGGTTCTCTTTTATTTTTTCCTAAATATTTCGCTTAGACCTACAGTAACTTAATATTGTAATGAGGCGAAGAATAGTAGCATAAAATAACCCTGATCAACGGACGAACGGGATGAGGGTGAGGGAAGGATGACACACCATTTTAATCGCACTCTGGTAGGGGAAGCACTGGTGGGGGAAGGCAAAGAGGTCGCTCACATCGATCTGGTTATAGGGAGGAAGGGGGGTCCGGTGGATCAGGCCTTCGTCACGGCTCTGGCATCCACACGCAAAGGGCACACCCCGCTTTTAGCGGTGCTGGAACCCAATATGCCGACCAAGCCATCCACGCTTATCGTCAACAAGGTCACCATAAAGAAGGCCAGCCAGGCGGTGCTGATGTTCGGTCCCGCGCAGGCCGCGGTGGCCAAGGCGGTGATGGATTGCGTCTCCGACGGGATAATACCCGAGGAGGAGGCAGAGAACATCGTGATCATCGTCTCAGTCTTCATCGAGTGGGACGCAGAGGACAAGAAGAAGATCTACGACTGGAACTACCTGGCCACCAAGATGGCAATAGAGAGAGCCATAGTCGGCAAGCCCACCGTCCAGGAGGCTCTGGCCAAGAAGGATTCTGCCAAGCACCCATTCGCCTGAAAGCATCAAGGTGCCGGTTACTCGGATAATTGCTGGAGATGGGCATGAACCATCGCCATTGTTCGGGCGTCAATGTGTAAGCGGGCATCTACAGGAGGGTCATATGACCCCCATGGAGATGCCAGGCGTCCTGATAGAGACTCAATGTGAAAATTAGTTACTTAAATCGTCCTGTGATAGATGAAGCCAAGGTCCTTTGGGGAAGGATCCCGGATATGAGAAGGAGAGTGGTGGATAATGTCCGGACGAGAGGTTATGAGCATTATGATGGAAAATCTGAGACGGCTGGCTCGACATAAGTACATCGACCAGCTGATCGTATTCTCTGTTATGCTGACCTTCGGGGTCTTCCTGGTGATATCGGCCTCCGGTCAGATGGATAGCCAGCCGGCCTATCTGGTCGGACTCAGCATGGACAAGAGCAGCCCCCAGGAAATAGGGGCTATCGTCAGATGGACTGCAGAGGCCGGTGATCCGGACGGCGACCAGGTGAGCTACAGATTCATCCTCAGAGAGCTCAAAGGCGGGTCCGCCAGGGGCAAGGAATTAGGAGACACCGACTGGAATGCCAGCCCCAATTGGACCTGGGACACCTCAAGGATGGGTTCCGGGCGATACTCGATTGAGGTGCAGGTCCGTGATGGCAACAACGATCCTGGCGATGCGTTCGATGATTCAAGGACTATCGAATTTGAATTGATAGAGCCGCCAACTCCTGCTGGCCAGGAGGAGGTTGCGCCTGCCGTTGTTCCAGAGGTGCCCAAGCCCAATATGGCTCCGACTGCTGTCAGCCTGCAGGCCAATTCGGCAAGTCCACAAAACGCAGGCGCTGCGGTTACGTGGACAGCGATGGCCGAAGATCCGGATGGCGACCAGATAGAGTTCTTATTCCTGATGGACGGGCAGGTCGTAAGGGACTGGAGCGCGCAGGGCTCGTGGACTTGGCAGACAAACGATAACGACG